>MDSV01077802.1_pt1 | contig 13345 bp, 10 predicted proteins | sample 810851 | NCBI WGS metagenome assembly MDSV01 (sample SAMN05326640, study PRJNA326480) | marine metagenome | isolation source: seawater | place: Atlantic Ocean: North East | collected 2012 | reverse complement strand
TGTAGCTTTACCATATGATACTGATAAGTTATCATTTACGTTAAACGCAATTGAATACATTTCAGTTTCAAATATACCACCAGCAGTATTTACAGCTTTAGTAGCAGTAACCGCTTCTACTGTAACGTCTTGTCCACCGTCATGGTATGATGCAGAATATCCAATAGCAATTGGTCCCATTGAATAATTAGCGTACCAAACTCCTTCGAAAGCATCTTTATCTGCAGCTGCTCCGCCGTCGTTGTCTCTTTCAGCACCGTATACACCAACAGTTAATCCACTTCCAGAAACAGTAACCCCTAAAGATTGACCGCTGTTGAATTCTGTTGATACAGTTGAACCACCATCATTTGGAGATGTTCCAGATGCCTCAGGAGAATATTCAACGTCAAAAGACGCAGTCATTCCCATAAGATCGTATGAAGGTGAGTTATAGATTAATGAGTTGTTGTCCAACCATGATCCAACTAAGTTTGCTGACAAAGTTGTTCCACCGAAGTCGTCAATTTCCTCATAAGCTTTTGGTGTTTGTTCGTCGTATTTAGTACTAGATCCACCAGTTCCTGAACCAGTTGAAATTGTTCCTAAAGATCCCATTGTAAGAGATAAGTTAGATGATGAAATATCAAATCCACTTGCTTCTTTCAATGCAGTGTTACCAGCGAAAGTCCAACCATTGTCTAACTCTCCTGATCCACTTACGCCGAAGTCTTTGTCATTACCAAGTCCAATACCGTGGTCTGTTGTAGCAGTACCTGTGTTACCATCTTGAGTAACATACGTAGCATTGAATGCACCTGATACAGACATTTCACCTGCGTTTGCACTAACTGCAACTAGCGAACCCGCTAATGCTGTTAATCCAAGTTTTTTCAAGTTATTCATAATACTCCTTTTGTTTATATTCATATGAATGTGGGTAAACTATCAATTTACGCAGATTTTCAGATAATTTTTTTAAATTTTCGCTCTTTTTTGTTATAGTGTGATAAATATACAACTATTTTATCCCTTATTTTATTGATATTTTTGATCTATCATGGTTTTTAAAATATTAATTAAAAATATGAAAAATATTAGCCTATTAGTCCTACTTCTTACAGTAATTAATCTTACAAGTTGCGGAATATATAAACGTTCAGACGTTAAAGACAATCCAGTATCTGGCCAAGAGCGTGTTAAAAAAAATCTTGAAGAAGGAAGAGGAATAAGTTTTAAAAAATTAACGGGTAGAGGATCAGGTACTTTTGATTTCGCTTCTTCAAATGAACTTTGGAGAGCTTCTATAGATGTTTTAGATTTTGTAACTTTTGCAAATGCTAGTTATTCAGGTGGTATTTTAATTACCGATTGGTTTAGTTCAAATTCAGAAAAAGATAAAGAGTTAAATAGAGATTTAAAAATTACAGTTAAATTTTTATCAAATGAAATAAGAGCAGATGGATTGGACGTTACCATACATGAGAGAATATGCTCTTCATTGAATTCTAGTTCATGTTCAATTAAAAAAGTGAAATCAAAACTAGAAGGAGAAATTAAACTAGCAATTTTAAAAAAGGCAACTATTTACAAAAAAAGATTCTATAAAAATAAAGGTGAAGAAAATAGAAAAAAAGATCCTTACAAATACAATTTTTTAGGCGATAAGAAGTAAACTTACTTATAATTATAAGAGTCATGAACAGATATAATTTTAAAATAGTTGAACAAAAATGGCAAAGTTTTTGGGACAAAAAACGAACCTACAAAACAGAAATAGATAAAAGTAAGAAAAAATTTTACTGTTTAGAAATGTTTCCATATCCATCTGGTAAAATTCACATGGGACATGTAAGAAATTATACAATTGGCGATGTATTAGCTCGAGTAAAATCAATGCAAGGATACAATGTATTGCATCCCATGGGATGGGATTCCTTCGGTTTGCCAGCGGAAAATGCAGCAAGAGAAAATAACCTGCATCCTAAAAAATGGACAGAGTCAAATATTTCTACAATGAAAAATCAATTAAAAAGGATTGGTTTATCTTTAGACTGGGATAGAGAAATATCTACTTGTTCTGAAGAATATTACAAGCATCAGCAACTTTTTTTTCTGGAGCTATATGAAAAAGGCTTGGTTTATAGAAAAGAAAATTATGTTAATTGGGATCCAATTGAACAAACAGTCTTAGCAAATGAACAAGTAATTGATGGTAAAGGATGGAGATCTGGAATTCCTGTTGAAAGAAAAAAATTAAATCAATGGTTTTTTAATATTTCTAAGTTTTCTGAAGAACTACTTCAAGGATTAAATGAATTACAAAACTGGCCCGATAAAGTAAAATCAATGCAACAAAATTGGATTGGTAAATCCTTTGGATGTGAAATTGATTTTGAAATAGAAGGAGATTTACCAATTAAAACAATTAAATGTTTTACAACAAGACCAGACACTTTATTTGGATTTTCTTTTTTAGCTGTTTCTGTGGATCATCCTATTTCAAAACATTTTTTAAAAGATCCAGAATTTATTAAATTTCAAAAAGAATGTTCAAAAACCGGGACTACAGAAGAATCTATCGCTCTTGGTGAAAAAATTGGCTTTAAAACTAATTTATTTGCGATAAATCCTCTTAATCAAAAACAAAAAGTGCCAGTATATTTTGCAAATTTTGTTCTAATGGACTATGGTTTTGGAGCAGTTTTTGGATGTCCTGCACACGATCAAAGAGATTTAGATTTTGCAAATAAGTATAAGTTAAAAATTACAACTGTTGTAAAACCAATTGAAAAGGATGATAAATTCAATGTTAGTAAAGAGGCTTACACTGGTCCTGGTATTATAATAAATTCTGAATTTTTAAATGGTTTTAAAGTTCCTAGTGAATCAATTTTAAAAACAATAGAGATACTTGAAAAAAAAAAATTAGGAAAAAAAAAAATTAATTTTAGATTAAAGGATTGGGGTGTATCAAGACAAAGATATTGGGGATGCCCAATCCCAATTGCTTATGATGAAAATGGAAATGTTTTTCCTATTCCAAAGAATAACCTACCAGTAAAATTACCTGAAAATATTGATTTAAATTTTAAAGGCAATCCTCTTGATAATGCAAAAGAATGGAAAGAAATAAAAATAAATGGAAAAAAATTAATTAGAGAAACTGATACATTAGACACATTTGTAGACTCATCCTGGTACTTTATTAGATTTTGTTCACCAAAAAATGAAAATTACGGTTTTGACTATGAAGAATTAAAATATTGGATGCCAGTAGATCAATATATTGGAGGTGTAGAACATGCAATTTTACATCTTCTTTATTCAAGATTTTTTACAATGGCATTAAATTATAAAAATGAAAAATTTAATTTAAAAGAACCATTTCAAGGATTATTTACACAAGGAATGGTATGTCACGAAACTTACAAAGACGATAATAATAAATGGCTTAGTCCTGAAGAAGTACAAACTGAAGATGGAAAAAAATTCTTTATTAAAAAAAATCCATCAAAAAAAGTAACCGTTGGACCATCTGAATCAATGTCAAAATCTAAAAAAAATACTATAGACCCTGGTAAAATTATTGAAAATTATGGTGCTGACGCAGTTAGATTATTTATGCTATCAGATAGTCCACCAGAAAAAGATGTTCAATGGTCTGACCAAGGTATGTTAGCTTGTTATAAATTTATTCAAAAATTATGGACTTTACACGAAAAAATTAAAATAAAATTAGAAAAAAAAGAAAAACATTCTAAAAAATCTGAGGACATCTCAAAATTTACTAACCAACTTATTAATAGAATAAATAATAATTTAGAAAGGTTTAATTATAATGTTATTATTGCTAGTATTTACGAAACCTATAATTATTTTAATCAAAAAATTAATTCACCAATTGACTATGATTTATTATTTGAAAATTATAAAAAAATACTTTCAGTAATGTATCCTATAATTCCTCATTTTGCAGCAGAGTGCTTAGAAGATTTAAAAATTGATATTAATGTAAAATGGCCAAAGGTAGATGAAAAATTTCTTGTTAATGAAGAAACAAACATAGTAATTCAAATAAATGGCAAAAAAAGATCAATTATTAATTGTAAAAAAGAAATTAGTGAGGAAACCTTAATAAAAAATATTAAAAATGATGAAAAAATTAATAAATTTTTAGAAAATAAAAAAATAATTAGGAGTATTTTTGTCAAAAATAAATTAATAAATCTAATTATAAAATGAAAAAAATTCTAATTTTATTACAACTTATTTTGATCCCAACATTAACTAGTTGTGGCGGCTACAAATCCGTTTATTCAGCAAAATCATATAATTTTAATATTACTTCAATTGAAATTATTGGTAATAAACAAATAGGCTCAAATATAAAAAATGCCCTTAAAATATTTTCAAATGTAGAATCTAACAACCAAATAAGTATAAAAATAACGTCAACAAATACAATTTCAATTACATCGAAAGATAGTAAAGGGGATCCCAAAACTTATGCTATGACGATAAATTCAAGTTTAGAAATATCTCAAAACGATATTAAAACGACAAAAAGTTTTACAGAAACCTTTGGTTATAACAATAAATCAAATAAATTTGACTTAAAAAAGTATGAAAGAAACATACAAAATAATTTAACTGAAAAAATTACTGAAAATATAACACTTTACTTATCGACTATCTAAAAATGATAATAAAATCATTTGAATTAAATAAAATAAACTTAGAAAAAAATAATTTTTATTTATTATATGGAGAAAACCAGGGTTTTAAAAATGAAGTAATTAAAAAAAAATTTGAAACAAAATTTGATCAAAATATATATAGATATGATGAAAAAGAAATCTTAGACAATAAGGAAAATTTTTTCAACAGTATAACTACAAAATCATTTTTTGATGATAAAAAACTTATTATTATTTCAAGAACTACAGATAAAATAAAAGAGATAATTAACGATATTTTTGAAAAAAAAATAAATGATATAACAATTATACTAAATGCAAACATATTGGAAAAGAAATCAAAATTAAGAAATATGTTTGAAAAAGACAAAAAAATTGTTTGTATCCCTTTTTACAATGACAACAACATAACTTTAGCAAAAATTACTAATAATTTTTTTAGAGAAAAAAATATACCAATATCGCAACAAAACGTTAACTTATTAATAGAAAGATGTAGGGGTGATAGACAAAACCTAAATAATGAACTTAATAAAATTGAAAGTTTTATTATAAATAAAAAAAATATTAAATTTGATGAAATATTAAAATTAACCAATCTTGCTGAAAATTACAATGTTTCAGAATTAATTGACAATTGTCTAAAAAAAAATCATAAAAAAACAATAAATATTCTAAATGAGAATATCTATTCACTTGAAGATTGTTTTTTAATAACCAGAACACTTTTAAAAAAGTCAAAAAGGTTGCTTGAATTAAAAAAGAAAATTCAAAATAATAAAGATGTCGACGAAGTAATTTCATCCTTTAAACCTCCAATTTTTTGGAAAGACAAAGAAGATGTTAAAATTCAGATAACAAATTGGTCATTAAAAAACATAGAAAATTTAATTTATAAAAGTATGAATTTAGAACTTTTAATTAAAAAAAACTCAATAAACTCAATGAATATACTATCTGATTTTCTTATAAATGAATCTAAAAAAGCTAATAATTAGATTTTATAATATTAATAATTTTATTTAATTGTTCTAAATCCTTATACTCAAACGAAATTATCCCGGTATTGTTTTTGTTATTCTTAATCGTAACATTCAGGCCTATTTTATCTATAAGAGATAATTCTAGTTGTCTTAAATTTGGATCTTTAGCATTTTTTTTAGAAACTTTTTTTGATTTAAAAATTCTAACAAAATTTTCAGATTGTCTAACTGATAATTTTTTTTCATAAATTTTGTTTGCAATAAAACTAGCATTTTCCAACCCAACTAAAACCTTAGCATGACCTTGAGATATCTTATTAGATTGGATAAGTTGAATAACATCTTTGGGTAAACCTAGTAATCTCAGACAATTTGAAACATGACTTCTACTTTTTCCAATAAATTTTGCTACTTTTTCTTGATCGTATGAAAAATCATCAATTAATCGTTGATAAACTTCAGCCTCTTCAATTGGATTTAGATCATGTCTTTGTACATTTTCTACAATAGCAAATTCAAGTGATTTAAGATCATCGGCATCTGTTATAACTACAGGAACTTCATGTAAACCAGCATTTTGTGCGGCTAGCCACCTTCTTTCTCCTGCTATAATTTCATATTTAGAACTATTATCAGTAGATCTTCTAACAATAATTGGTTGAATTATTCCAAGTTCTTTAATTGAATTTGTAAGTTCCTCTAAATTTTCTTTCTCAAAGATCTTTCTAGGCTGATATTTATTTCTTTTTAATTCGCCTATCGATAATTTATTTATATTTTTTTCAACTTTTGAGTCACCTATTAATGATGATAGACCTCTACCTAAGCCCTTTTTAATTTTTATTGGATCCATTTATGCTGCGCTTTCAAATGTTTTTTCCTTATTTAGAAATTCATCTGTAAAATTAAAATATGATTTACTACCTGGACAAGATTTATCATATAGCAAAACAGGTATACCATGAGATGGTGCTTCTGATAGTCTCACATTACGTGGTATAACTGTAGAATATACTTTTTCTTTAAAATAATCTCTAGCTTCATTTTCAACCTGAGAAGATAATTTATTTCTTTTATCATACATTGTGAGTAGTATTCCTTTAATTTTTAAGCTCTGATTTAGATTTATTTTAACTCTATCAATTGTTTTCATTAATTGCGTTAATCCCTCAAGCGCAAAAAACTCTGTCTGAAGAGGAACTACCAAAGAATTGGATGCTACCAATGACATGACAGTCAGTAGACTAAGCGATGGAGGGCAATCTATAAGGACATATTCGTACATTTCACTAAAATCGTTAAAATAAGAGCTTATTTGATCTTTTAAGATAAATGCTCTTTTGCTATCTCCCGCAGTTTCTACCTCAAGGCCAGACAGATCAACGTTCGATGAAATTAGATCTAAATTCTTAAATTGCGTTTTTTTAATAACTTCAGAGAATTTTTTAGTGCCATTAAGAACCGCATAAATTGTATCACTCGAATTTTCAGAATTGGAAAATCCAAGTCCAGTTGTTGCATTTCCCTGAGGATCCAAATCAATGACTAAAATTTTTTTATTTTGTAATGCTAAACCAGCAGCTAAGTTTATTGCTGTAGTAGTTTTCCCCACCCCACCTTTTTGATTTATTATAGAAATGATTTCAGTTTTTTTCATTTAGGTTTTGTATTTTTTTTATATTTAAAATAAACGACTCTTTACTAGTTAAACTTAACTTTTCTTTATACTCAAATTTCCAATCCTTTATAGTGTTCTTCAATAACTGTTTTCCATTTTTCCCCATAAAAATAATTAGATTTGTGTATTTGGAAAAATTTTTTTGAACTACTTCTAAAACTATAGGCAAAGGTTTAAATGCTCGCGCCAAAATACTTCCTGTAATTATTTTTTTTTCCTTAAAAACGTCTGTCTGAAATATTTCTGTATTTATTTTTAGTTTTCTCGAGGCTGATTTTAAAAAAATACTTTTTTTATAACTCTTCTCATAAAGATTAACCTTTATATTCATTTTTCTATCTCTTAGTAAAACTGCCATTATAATTCCTGGTAATCCTGCACCCGATCCTAAATCTGTACATGTTTTACTATTTATGTCAATAAAATCAATTATTTGCGCACAATCTATGATATGCCTTTCTATGAAATTCTCAGCTGTTTTTTTACTAATTAAGTTAATTTTCTCATTTTCCTGTAAAACAAGCTTTTTATAAAGCTCTAAGGTTGAAAATGTTTCACGTGAAACGTTTAATTTTTTTAATATTAAATTTAGATCCATTAAGCTATCTGCTTAATAGACTTTCTTTTGATATGTGACAACAAAATATATACAGCTGCCGGTGTAATACCGTCAATTCTTAAAGCCTGGCCCATGGTATGAGGCTTGATTTTTTTAAATTTTGACTTAACTTCATTTGATAAACCGCTTAATTCGTCATAATTAACATTTTTTGGTATTACTAGATTTTCATCTCTTTTAAACGCTAAAATGTCAGCATTTTGCTTACTTAAATATCCTCGATAATGAGCTTCAATTTCTAGCTGATCTTCAATTTCATTTGAAATTTTAGGTATTTCTGGCCAAATTTCTCTTATAATTGCCATATCAACTCCTTTTTGGCTAAGTATTTCAGAGGCAGTTCGTAAAACACCATCTTTAGCGATGTTTATACCAAATTTAGATACTTTTGAAGGTGTAATAGTTAAAGAATCCATTTTATTGGATATTTTTGTTAAATATTTAGATTTATTATTAAAAACATTGGTTCTTTCTTTGCCTACCAAACCAATCATTATACCCTTTTTTGTAAGCCTTAAATCTGCATTATCGGCTCTCAATGTTAGCCTATATTCGGCACGAGATGTGAACATTCTATATGGTTCTGCTACACCCTTTGTCACCAAATCATCAATCATGACACCTATATAAGCCTCAGAACGATCTAAAATAAAAGGTTCTTTACCTTTGACAAATAAAGCAGCATTAACTCCTGCAATAAGTCCCTGGGCCGCTGCCTCTTCATAACCTGTAGTTCCATTAATTTGACCTGCAAAATACAAATTTTTAATTTTTTTAGTTTCAAGTGTTAAAAACAGCTCTCTTGGATCTACGTAATCATACTCAATTGCATATCCGGGCCTTATAATTTTAACGTTCTCTAAACCATTGATTTTACTGCACATTTCTAGCTGAATATCAGCTGGTAGCGATGTTGAAATACCGTTTGGATAAATAGTATTACTATTTAAGCCCTCTGGTTCAAGAAAAATTTGGTGGCGTTGCTTTTCAGCAAATTTTACAATCTTATCTTCAATAGATGGACAGTACCTGGGACCAACACCTTTTATGGTACCGGAGTACATTGCACTTCTTTTTAAATTTTTAGAAATAATTTTATGAACTGCATCATTTGTATATGTCATTCTACATGAAACTTGTTTGTTAAAATTTTTCGTTGTTAGGAATGAAAAGAAATATGGATCAATATCAGCATGTTGTTCTTCTAAATTGTTAAAATTAATTGACTTAGAATCTAACCTTGGTGGAGTTCCCGTTTTTAATCGTCCCATTCTAAAATCATATTTTTTTAATTGTTCACTCAAACCTACAGTTGGTTTTTCATTGTATCTTCCAGCAGGTGTTTTTTTTTCACCAACATGGATCAAACCGTTTAAGAATGTGCCTGTAGTAAGAATTAATGTATTTGTAGTAATTTTCTTACCAGATTTTGATATAAAACCTTTTATTCTATTTTTATTAAATAAAAACTCAATGACAGGATCCGAAAAAACGTTTAAATTACAGTAGTTTAGGAGTTTTTCTTGCATAAATTTTTTATATAAATATCTATCACTTTGTGTTCTGGGACCTCTAACTGCTGGCCCTCTGCTTCTATTTAACAACCTAAATTGTATTCCTGACTTATCAGCTACATCGCCCATTACTCCATCTAAGGCATCAATTTCTCTAACAAGGTGCCCTTTACCTAATCCTCCGATTGCTGGGTTACATGACATTTCACCTATCGTTTCTATATTATGAGTAAACAATGCTGTGTTAACACCTAGTCTAGCTGCTGCAGCAGCGGCTTCACAACCGGCATGACCTCCACCGATCACAACGACATCATATGATAAATCATTATTCATAATGATAATTTACAGATGAAAGGAAATTTTTCAACTAATCTCTTAAAAACACGTAAATTAGCCTTATTTATCAATGGTTATTTACCAATGCAAAAATGATCGAAAATTGACCCTAGAATTTCCTCTACATCCACATTACCTACAATCATACCTAAGTGCCTTGTAGCAAGTCGTAGATCTTCAGCTGCTATATCAAAATTTTCAGCCTCATTTTTTTTATTAAATTCTAAAAGATAGTTCATGCAACTTTCCAAATGTTGTCGGTGACGTTCTCTAGTTATTAAAACATCATCGCTGGTAATAAATTTATTTTTTAGTTTATTTTTAATTTTAAATATTAATTCGTTTATATTTTCGTTATTTTTAATTGAAATTTTGACATGCTCTAATTTTTTTAATTGATTGTTTAAGTTAATTCTACCCAAATCACTTTTGTTTATTACTAAAATTGAGTTTTCGTCGAATAAATCTTTCAAAAAACCAGTAAAATCAAGACTTTTTGGCTCTATAACAACTAGTCTTAAATCTGCTTCTTCAGCTCTCTTTAGTGCTAATCTAATCCCTTTTTTTTCAATCTCATTTTTTGCTTTTCGTATACCTGCAGTGTCTGAGATCACCACAGGATACCCATCAATATTTAAATGGGTTTCGATAACATCTCTTGTTGTCCCTGCACTTTCTGAAACAATAGCAACGTCTCTATTTGATAAATAATTTAATAAACTAGATTTTCCAGCATTTGTAGGGCCCACTATAGCTATTTTAAACCCTTCTCTTATTCTTTCTCCAACTCTTTGATCATCTAATATTTTTTTAATTTTAATAATAGCTTTTTCTGATGTAATTTTTACTTCATCTAAAATTTTTTTTGGCAAATCCTCCTCTGGAAAATCTATTTTGGACTCAACGTAAGATAATATTTTTAAAAGATCTCTCCTTAATTCATTGAAAATACGTTCAGATTTACCTTCGATTATTTTTATCGCTTGTTTTCTTTGAATTTCTGTTTCAGAATAAATTAAATCTCCAATACTTTCTGCTTTAAGCAAATTTAACTTACCGTTTTGAAAAGCCTTTTTTGTAAACTCTCCTGGTTCAGCTAATTTACAATTTTTTATTTCGGATATTGACTTTAACAATGCTTGGATCACTGCTTTGCTACCATGGACATGAAATTCAGCCATATCCTCGCCTGTGTAGCTGTTTGGCCCGGGAAACCATAAAATTATCCCTTCATCTATAAGCTCAGAAGTATTGATATTGTTTATTTTTCTGAGGGAAGCTACTTTTGGGTGAGGTAAATCTCTTTTGGTTAATAATTTAATTACTGTAGATGCCTCTTTTCCTGAAACTCTTATAATAGCAACACCCGAAATTCCTAAGCCGCTGGATAATGCATAAATAGTCATTTTATTAATATAGTATACTCGAGTTTCATTTATACATTAAAAAAATCTACTTATTTCCTCAATAAAATTTTCATTAAATCTTTTTGTATCAAATAATGGAGAATTCATAGCTTTCGCTCTAATATTTTTTCTTAATTTAGATAATTCTTCTAAATTTGACGAAGCTGATATTCCTTTTTTTATAAAATCATTTTTATTTGAAGCTATAAATTTATCTAAATGTAAATTTTTGTTTATACTATAACCATACCTTGAATTAAATTTGTTACCATAAATTGTTAAAACTGGGACTCCCATCCAAATAGATTCGAAACTTGTTGTAGCTCCATTATAAGGAAATGTATCAAGAGCTATATCAATACTGTTATAACATTTTAAGTGTTCAACATAGTTACTTGCTCTATCTAAAATTTTTATATTTTTTAAATTCACTCCACAATTTTCAAATTTTTTGAGTAATATATTATTTGCTTCTAAATATCTTTTAGTTGATGATTTTAAAATTAATTTTGAATTTGTTTGAATTAAAAGTTCACTCCATACATCAATGGTTTCATTAGAAATTTTAGAAAAAGAATTAAATGAACCATAAGTAATATAATTATTTTTAAATGCAGGCAATTTATCAACCTTTAAATTCTCTCTTAGTGGCGCGTGACATGTCCATATATTCTGCAATTTTATAAATTTTTCTGTAAAATTTTGTTTCTCTTCTATCACATATGGATCTGCTATTATGTAATCTATTTCGCTAATACATGTTGAATTAGTATATCCAATCCAAGAAATTTGTATGGGAGCAGATTTATTTTTAAATATTTCCATTCTTGAACCTTCTGTATATCCAACAAGATCAAATAAAATGTTTATTTTTTTATTTCTTATTAAATTTATCGTATCTAAATCTGTTAAACTATGAATATCATACCATTCGGAGAATATATTTTTAAATTCTTTGGTTACTTCATCACTATCTAATGTTTGATTAAAAGCAATCGTTTCAAAATTATTTAAATTAAGAGCTTTAATTGTTTCAATCAAAAAACTTGTTACGGGATGTTTTTTAAGATTTGTTGAAAAAAAACCAATTCTTATTTTTTCTTTATTTATTGAACACTTAAAGCTTTCTAACTCTGTTTTATTAAATATCTTAATTGAATTTGAGTACTTCATTCCTAACTCCATATAATTTTTATGAGTCAGTAATGTTGAATAGTTAGATATTCCAAGCAAATTTTGCCATTGAAATTTCTTAGTTTCTTTTTTATCAACTGTTTTTTTAAAACATTTAATAGACTCATCTATTTCACCAAGTTGGTAATAAACGCTTCCTAATAAGGTAAGTGCATTCAGATCATTTTTTTCTCTTTTAAGATGATCTTTAAGATAGTCTAAAACATTGCCATATATATGAGTTTTGAGGCTCACAGAGGCATAATTATACAAAGGATCAAGAAAGCTTTTATCTTTTTGGTAAGCTTTCTCAAAAAATATTAAAGCCTCTTTAGCGTCATTTTTAAAAAAAACTTCTTTTGATATTTTTAATATTCCAATTACATTTAATATAAATGGAGTTTCTTTTTCTTCTTTACTTAGTGAATCGATAATTCTTTCTAATTCTTTAATATTTTTATTTTTAAGTAAAGATAATATTTCAGATTCTTTTGATTTTGATATTGTAATCATAAATCGAAACCAATAAATTAAATTTAATGGTTTAATTATGCGGGCTTATTCATAGAATTAAAAAATTCAGAATTATTTTTTGTGTTTTTAAGTTTAGAATTTATAAACTCAATTGCATCCATTGTTCCCATTGGGGCTATAATTCTTCTTAAAACATTCATCTTTTGAAGATCATTTTTCTCAAAAATTAATTCTTCACGTCTAGTTCCTGATTTTGTTATATCAATAGCAGGAAAAATTCTTTTTTCGGAAATTTTTCTATCTAATATAGTTTCGCTGTTTCCAGTTCCTTTAAACTCTTCAAAAATTACTTCATCCATTCTACTGCCTGTATCAATTAATGCTGTAGAGATTATTGTTAATGAACCACCTTCTTCAATATTTCTTGCAGCTCCAAAAAATCTTTTGGGTCTTTGTAGTGCATTAGCATCCACACCTCCT
>MDSV01205350.1_pt1 | contig 13346 bp, 11 predicted proteins | sample 810851 | NCBI WGS metagenome assembly MDSV01 (sample SAMN05326640, study PRJNA326480) | marine metagenome | isolation source: seawater | place: Atlantic Ocean: North East | collected 2012 | reverse complement strand
TTGATGATCGTCCAACGTGATTGGAACAACTTGCGTGAAATAAACAACCACTAGCTTTTCTTCGGGATTCACAAAATAACTGCTATGGTATGCCCCTCCCCATCCATATTCGCCAACACTCCCCAAAGTGCCACGATCTCCAAGATCATTGGTGATGGAAAACCCTAGACCAAATCCAGTACCCCAGTCCCATGGAAAACGAACCCCTTCGTAGTGATCGCCATTCATGTGATCGGCAGTCATCAACTCCACAGATTTTCTTGATAATAGACGATGATCATTATACACACCTCCATTCAAAAGCATTTGTAAAAACTTGGCATAGTCACTGGAGGTACTCAACAAACCTGCACCGCCCGAGAAACTTTTGCGAGGGCCATTGACATAATGACCTTGCGATTCCTCATGTTCAATAGATCCATCATCTCCATTCTCCTCGGCGCGTACAAGCTTATAATCCTCTTGATTGTACACCACACTTAATCGTGATGTTTTTTGTTTGGGCAAATAAAAATGGGTGTCAACCATTCCAAGGGGGTCAAGAATTCTCTCTTTCAAAAACACATCCAGCGACTGTCCAGAAACGACTTCGATAACAGCTCCGAGGATGTCTGTATTGTAACCATAAACGTATGCCTCTCCTGGGTGTGCTTCCATAGGTAGTTTTGCCATCTTTCGAATGGATTCTAAAATCGGCTCATCTTTGTGAGCAAAATACCAACCCTGCAAATCTGCTTTTTTCCATAGATGTGATGCTGGGCCAAAACCATAGCCTATCCCTGCTGTATGTGTCATCAGGTCACGTATCCGAATTGGTCTTTTGGCTTTCACTATACGATAACGTTTTCTACCTTTTCTCTCGGCTACTTTGGAGTTTTTAAACTCAGGAATATGAGTAGATAAAGAATCTGACAACAACAATTTGCCCTCTTCCTGCAACATCATTATGCCAACACTAATCAATGCCTTGGTTTGTGAAGCAATCCTAAATATTTTATCATTGGTCATTGGAATTTTATTTTCCATATCACTCATCCCAAAAGATTTGTGATACACGATTTTGCCATTTCTAGCAACGAGCACAACAGATCCTGGCAATTTCCCATTGTCGATATAATCTGTAAAAGAGCGATCTATATTTGACAGCCGTGTTGAAGACATCCCTTGATTTTCAGGTAGATCAGACTCGAGTTGTTGACCAAAACCAATCGTGATAAAGAGAAACAAAAAGGTAAATTGTATGTGTAGAAGGTTTTTCACAGTTTTAAAATAGATTATACTTGGCAATATCTGTTGATTTTAAATTCACTTTGACAAATTACTTATTTATTTAATTCTTTTTGCAGTTTATTGCTGTTTTTTCGATTATTAAGACTTCATTATGAAAAAAATTATCGAAATATAACAGTCTCTATATTCTTAAAATAGAATTAAAAACTATGGCTCAATGATATTCCGATTTGCAAAATATGTCTATATTTAAATCTTTGAGTGTTAATGTCAAAAAGCATTCAACAACAAAAACACAAGCATTAAAACTAAACAATAACCAAAATGAAAAGAGTCCATTTCTTACAAAATATGTCCTTAGCATTGTTTGGTGTTTCAACACTTGGATTTGCAAATAAAAGCATGAAATCAAAACACCCTCTGATAAAATCGAAAAACAAAAAAACAATTCAACTGTCTTTGGCGCAATGGTCGCTAAACAAGTCCATACGTGGTGGGACTCTAGATCCCTATGACTTTGCGAAAATTGCTAGTGGCTTTGGCTTTTCTGGTCTTGAATATGTAACCCATTTGTTCAAAGACATTTACAATGCAAAAGACAAAACCAAAGCGATTGAAAATTTTGTCAGTAAAAGTCTTACAGAATCCCAAAAATATGACTTGGATAATGTTTTGATTATGATTGATGGCGAAGGTCACCTTTCAAATAAAAACCAAACCAAACGACAACTGGCAGTTGAAAACCACAACGTTTGGGTCGATGCCGCGGCGAAGCTTGGGTGCAAAGCAATTCGAGTGAACTTATATGGAACAACCAACCAACAACTTTGGAAAGAGCTATCTGTGAAAAGCTTGATGTCTCTTTCAGAGCATGCCTCGAAATCCAACATCAATATCGTAGTTGAAAATCATGGGGGTCTATCGTCTAATGCTGGATTGCTTATGGAGGTCATCAATGCAGTAAACCTCCCCAACTGTGGCACGCTTCCAGATTTTGGAAACTTTTGTATAGCCAAAGAAGAAGGTATATGTGTCAACGAATATGATAAATACAAGGGCGTTCAAGAAATGATGCCTAAAGCTCTAGCTGTCAGCGCAAAATCCTATGATTTTGATCCCCAGGGAAATGAAACCAAAATTGATTATGAAAGAATGCTAAATATTGTTTTAGAGGCTGGTTATGCTGGATATATTGGTGTCGAATATGAAGGTAATCGCATGCCTGCTGAAGATGGAATTCTTCATACAAAACGCTTGATCGAAAAATACATTTAAACTTCTACAAATGAATCTAAAAGTCAAAATTCAACTATCAGTAATGATGTTTCTCGAATTCTTTATTTGGGGGGCATGGTTTGTAACGATGGGGACTTTTTTACCACAAAATCTCAGTGCCTCTGGTGCTGAGACTGCAATGGCTTATTCAACACAATCTTGGGGTGCAATCATTGCGCCATTTATCATTGGGTTGATTGCAGATCGCTTTTTTAACGCAGAACGAATACTGGCGATACTTCATTTGGCTGGTGGCGTGATGATGCTGATGATGGCAAGTGCTGCAAGTTTTGATGATTTTTATCCCTATGTTTTGGGATATATGATCTTGTATATGCCCACACTTGCACTCGTAAATTCGGTATCGTTTTATCAAATGAGTGAAGCTGCAAAAGAGTTTTCACTCATTCGAGTATTTGGGACTGTTGGCTGGATTGTCGCAGGTGCGATGATAAGCTATTATTTTTCATGGGACAGTGCTTCTGCTGTTGCTGATGGGATGTTGCAAAACACCTTTATTATGGCAGCATATGCTTCATTTGGACTTGGAATATTTAGCTTCTTTTTGCCAAAAACACCCCCATCAAAAAGTGCAGGCGAAAAGGTCAGTCTTCGTGAAATTTTAGGCCTTGATGCACTCAAGCTCTTCAATGATCGAAACTATCTCGTCTTTTTTATCTCATCGATTCTCATTTGTATTCCTCTTGCATTTTACTATCAACATGCAAATCCATTTTTAACTGATGTTGGGTTGACCAACCCAACAGGAAAAATGGCACTGGGTCAAGTGTCAGAGGTCGTTTTTATGTTGCTACTGCCCTACTTCCTTTTGCGACTTGGGTTGAAAAAAACACTCATCATTGGGATGTTGGCATGGGTGCTACGATACGTATTGTTCGCTTATGGCGATGCTGATGAAAAAACATATATGTTGATTTTTGGCATATTGCTACATGGTATCTGTTATGACTTCTTTTTCGTCACTGGTCAAATATATACTGATGCCAAAGCTGGCACCAAAATCAAGAGTGCTGCACAAGGATTAATTACGCTGGCCACTTATGGTCTTGGGATGCTTGTTGGGTTCTGGTCAGCTGGTAAAATTTATGATATGTATACTTTAGATGAAGGTCTTCAATGGTCACAAGTATGGATTGCACCTGCTGGGTTTGCATTTGTAGTATTGTTGATCTTTTTATTTACTTTCAAAAACGAAAAAATTGATGTCAATGGCTAAAATACGTATGGGTATATTGGGAGGTGGTGGTGACTCATTTATTGGACCTGTTCATCGCATCGCCTCATCGATGTTTGATCGGTTTGAAATTGTAGGAGGTGTTTTCAACGCCAAGTGGGAGGACAATATCAGATTTGCCAAAAAAATTGGTCTAAATGAAGATCGCATCTACAAAGACCTTGAAGAACTCCTTTCAAATGAGCGTTCTCTTCCTGAAGACAAGCGTATTGAAGTTGTTTCTGTACTTACGCCAAACTTTCTTCATTTTCCGATGGCAAAAAGATTGTTAGAAGAAGGTTTTCATGTGATATGCGAAAAACCACTGACAACCAGTTACGCCGAAGCACTTGAGCTAAAGAAACTTAGGGAAGACAAACAACTTATTTTTGCTGTGACCTACACCTATACTGGCTATCCAATGGTTCGTCAGATGCGAAGCATGATTCAAGATGGCAAAATCGGAACTATTCAAAAAATTGATGCCCAATACTATCAAGGTTGGATTAACCCCGTCATTCATGACCCAGAGAGCAGAAAAAAGGTGTGGCGACTACAACCCGAGAAATCAGGTCAAAGTTGTTGTATTGGTGACGTAGGAACGCATGCATTTCAGATGCTTGAATATGTTACAGGACAACCGATTAAATCCATTCTTGCTGATTTGAATTATCTATATGAGGACAATGTAATGGATATTGATGGTACAGTTCTTCTTCGTTTAGATGGCAATGCAAAGGGAGTTTTGAGAGCCAGTCAAATTGCAACAGCCGAAGAAAACAGCTTTACAGTTGCCATCTATGGAACAAAAGGACACTTGAAATGGGCGCAAGAAAATCCAAACTATTTGTACTATGGATTGGAAGGCTCTCCACTCCAGGTGCTTAAGCCAGGGCATGAGTACAATAGCGATGCAGCAACCCAATCGACCAAACTCCCCCCAGGACACCCAGAAGGTATTTTCGATGCTATGGGAAATATCTATCATGGCGTCGCTGATGCGATTGCCAAAAACCCTCGTGAAGGCTCATACCCAGATTTAATCGACGGCGTGCGAGGCATGCAGTTTATTGAATGTGTCATTCAATCCCATAAATCTGGAAATCAATGGACTGAAATCAAATAAAAAAACATGAAAACAATCAAAGGACCAGCCATATTTCTTGCACAGTTTGTCGATGACAAAGCACCTTTTAATACCCTAGACGGTATGTGTAAATGGGCATCTGATTTGGGCTACAAAGGGATTCAAATTCCAACATGGGAACATTTTTTGATTGACCTTGATCTTGCTGCTGAAAGTCAAGATTATTGTGATGAACTCAAAGGCAAAATAAATCAGTATGGCTTAGAAATCACTGAGCTATCTACTCATTTGCAAGGCCAGTTGGTTGCAGTGCATCCAGCCTATGACATTATGTTTGACAACTTTGCGCCAAAAGAATTAAAAAATAATCCAAAGGGTCGAACAGAATGGGCGAAAGAAACAGTAAAGAAAGCAGCAATTGCTAGCAGAAGGCTTGGTCTTAACGCTCATGCAACTTTTTCAGGTTCTTTATTGTGGCACACCTGGCACCCATGGCCACAACGCCCCCCTGGTTTGGTCGAAATGGGATTTGCCGAACTCGCAAAACGATGGATGCCAATATTAGACGTATTTGAGGAAAATGGTGTTGATGTCTGCTATGAAATTCACCCTGGTGAAGATCTACATGATGGCGTCACTTTTGAAAGGTTTTACGAAGCCACCCAACAGCACAATCGCGTTAAAATCCTATACGATCCAAGCCATTTTGTTTTGCAACAACTTGATTATTTATCCTATATTGATCATTATCATGAATTTATAAAAGCCTTTCATGTAAAGGATTCAGAATTTAATCCAACTGGAAAAAAAGGTGCCTTTGGTGGATATGGAGATTGGCAAGATAGAGCTGGAAGATATCGATCTCTTGGGGATGGTCAAATCGACTTTAAAACGATATTTTCTAAACTCACTGAATATGGCTGTGATGTATGGGCTGTTATGGAGTGGGAATGCTGTATCAAAAGCCCTGAGCAAGGAGCCAAGGAAGGTGCAGAATTTATACAAAAACATATCATCCAAACAACTGATAAAAAGTTTGATGATTTTGCTGGCGCAAAATTGGATGAAAAAAAATTAAAATCAATTTTAAATCTTAAACCATGAATCATTTAATTTACCTATTTACAATCATTCTTTTAGTTGGGTGTAACCCCACTAAAAAACAAAAGAAAGAAGCAAACAACAACGAAACCGAATGGGTCTCATTGTTTGATGGTGAGACCTTGAACGGATGGCATTTTTACAATGGCGATGTTCCAGAAAAATTTTGGTCGGTTGAAGACGGTGTGTTGAAATTTCATCCCCCAACCGAAAAAGAAGATAAGGGTCGTTCCTATAACATTGTAACTGACGACGAGTACACAAATTTTGAGCTTTCACTTGAGTGGAAAATTTCAGAAGGTGGTAATAGTGGCATTTTTTGGGGAGTGGTCGAGGATCCTGACTTGTCGGAGCCTTACTACACAGGCCCTGAGGTACAAATACTGGATATTGATAAGGCAAAATACGATCCTTCACGTGAGAAAGATGATGAATTCTATCAACCAGGTGCCTTGTACGACTTGTCTAGACCATCTGAACAAGTCGCGAAGCCTGCAGGTATGTGGAACCACGTTGTCATTCATATTAATCATGAGAAAAATCATGGGCATGTGGTACTGAACTCAGTTAAAATTCATGAGTTTCCAGTCAATGGGGAGCAATGGGAGAAGATGATTGCTGGTTCCAAATTTAAAGACTGGAGCAAGTTTGGCATCTACAAAACAGGTAAGATTGGACTTCAAGATCATGGGAATCCAGTTGCATTTAAAAACATTAAAATCAAAAACTTGCGATAACCATGAAAAAAATACTATTATTTCTGGCCGTAGTATTGATCTCATGTGGTCAGGAAAAAAAGCCAGAAAAGAAGAAGACGACTTTTGGTCAAGCAAGTGTTGCTACTTCCCAAAAAGATGAAAGTACAAGTTCATCTTCACAGGTTGATTTAACGAATCAAGGTATTGGTCCTGTAAAAGATCTCGTTTTTTCGGAAATCGATGATGAAATGGTGCAGCTAGGAAAGCAACTGTATGATCAAAAATGCACTGCTTGCCACAAATTTGATAAGCGTTATATCGGGCCAGCACTCGATGGTCTTTACGATCGCAGAAGCCCTTCGTGGGTCATGAATATTATGCTCAACCCAATTGAGATGGTCAAAAAAGATCCTGTTGCCATGCAGCTACTTGAAGAATACAACAATGTCATTATGTATAATCAAAATCTGACTTACGATGAGGCAAGGGCAATAGCAGAATACTTGCGATGAATAAAATGTTTTTTCAGATGTGGCGATTCGTATCAAACATCACAAATCAAAATGGCCTCTTGTAAAGAGGTCATTTTATCTTCCGCTTTTGGCACAAATTCTTGTGCAAGATAACCATCAAATCCTGTTTCGTGGATGGCCTTTGCAATTGCAGTATAATTCAATTCTTGTGTATGATCGATTTCTGCTCTTCCAGGAACACCCGCAGTGTGATAGTGTCCAAAATAATGGTGGTGTTTGCGAATTGTGTCAATAATATTCCCTTCTTGGATTTGCATATGATAGATGTCATACAGCAGTTTGAAATGATCTGAACCAATCGCTTTGCACAAAGCAACGCCCCAATCTGACGAATCGCACATATAATCTGGGTGATCTTGTTGATTGAATAATTCCATTTGTATCACAACCCCATGCTTTTCTGCTGTGGGTATAATTTTTGAAAGACCCTCGACGCAATTTTTCAAACCAGTTTCATCATCAATATCTCTTCTGTTTCCACTAAAACAAATCAGATTTTTATACCCATTTTCAGCAACCTTTGGAATCATTTCGAGATATCGTTCAATCAACTCGTCATGGTATTGGGGGTCATTCCAGCCTTCAATCAAACTCAACTCAGCACCATTGCACATCGAACAATCGATCTGGTGTTTTTGCAACAAATACCAGTCGTCTGGACCTACAAGGTCAATCGCCTGAATGCCAAATTCCTTTATCTGAATCAAAAAGCTCTCAAGGGGAATATCACCAAAACACCAACGAGAAACACTGTGATTGATGTTTCCCTTTAATTTTTTTGATCGATTTTTTTGTCTGCCACCAAATGTAAAGCAGCTTGCCAGTAAAAGTCCAGCTCCGATTGAGTAGGACCAAAATGTTCTTCTATTCATAATTTATATCTAATTTCCAACCATCCCTATAGCTTCCACGTATGATGTGGTCGAGGTCTGGTCGATTGATCACACGCATATTTTTTCCATCCCATTTCAACTTTCGTGGTGGTGATTCATCCCAACCCTTCTGTTGTTGTTGAGAATTATAAATAGCCAAATTCCCCATCAATGCAATTTCTGTTAATTTACCACCTGAAGTAAAATCGGACTTTGCTGAACCACCATCAATACAGGCTTCAACAAAATCTAGCGCATGCGATTTTGACGCGATCGTTTTGGATTCTTTTACTCTTATTAATGTTGGGGTTCCATTTTTCTTCTTTTTGAGAAATAGTCTTGGATTACGAGAATAAACATCTGCAATGATGATTCCTTTTTTTCCATAAATGATTGTACCTCCGCCTGACTCTCCAAGTTTTTCGTTTAAGTCTAACCCCTCGGGGTGGTTTGGTAAAATTCCTCCATCATACCAATTGAGATTTACAACATCATCATCGATTTCAAATTTCATTTGAACTTTACTGCTTGCAGGAAAAGTGATGGAGTTTTCGGCTCGCTTAAAGTCATCAATCCAAAATTCAGTATTGCTGGACTCTGCACTCAGAGGATAGCCAAGATCTAAAGCATTGAAAGGAGTTTCGATAATATGACAACCCATATCACCCAACGCCCCAGTGCCAAAGTCCCAGTAGCTTCTCCATTTGAAAGGAAGGTATGCTGGACTGTAGGGACGATAAGCTGAAGGGCCTAACCATTGATCCCAATTCAGTGTTTCTGGAACATCTGCTTCTTTTGGCGTGTTGCTAAAGCCTTGTGGCCACACTGGGCGATTTGTCCAACAGTCAATTGTTGTGACTTTGCCAATATCTCCTTTGTCAATCCAACCTTTAATAATTTTTGATCCCCCATCAGAAACCCCTTGATTTCCCATTTGGGTAACGATTTGTTCTTTTTGTGCTGTTTCTGCCATTAGACGAGCCTCATATATATTATGAGTCAATGGCTTTTCAACATAAGCATGTTTTTTTGCACGCATAAACGGTAGCGAAATACATGCATGCGTGTGATCTGGAGTAGCAACCATTATTGCATCAATTTCGTTGAGATGTTTGTCATACACATCTCTAAAGTCTTGGTAATAATGAGCATTTGGATAAGCATTTGTGGTGCTCATTGCTCGATTGCGATCAACATCACAAAGAGAAACAATTCGAACTTTAGTTGTAGCTTCAAGTTCTTGTATAACACCCTCACCTCGGCCACCTACGCCAAAACAAGAAATATATAACAAATCGCTTGGTGCTGTGTGTTGTTTACCCAACACAAATGATGGTACAATTGTGAATGCCAAAGAGGTTGCACCAGCTTGTTTTAAAAATGATCTTCTTTTCATGGAATAATTTTAAACAGACTGAAATCCATAATCATAGAAATGGGAATAGTTAAATTGAACTTACAATGTAATAAAGTTTTTTTAAATACTTTTAATTTATAATTTATTTCTACATTAGAGAATATGAAACCTACAAACACAATCAAAAACAAACATTCATTCTCAAGACTTATCGCTGGTACCATGCATTGGGGCGTGTGGGGCAAAAACATGAACACTAAGAAAAGACTTGAACTGATCGAATCTGCTCACGATATTGGAATAACAACTTTTGATCATGCAGATATTTATGGAAACTACACCACCGAAAAAGACTTTGGTACTGCATTTTCACAATCCTCTTTGTCACGTGCCGATTGTCAATTCATATCTAAATGTGGAATTGCGAAGGTGTGTGAGAACACAACCTATAAGACAAAGCATTATAGGTATAGTGCGAGCCATATTATTGAATCTCTAAACAATTCGTTGCGAAATTTGAAGACAGAATATTTGGACTTGCTGTTGCTACACAGACCTAGTCCATTGATGCGTGCAGACGAGGTTGCATCGGCTGTGCATACGCTTATGGATACAGGAAAAATTTTGTCTTTTGGTGTATCCAATTTCACCTCTCCCCAAATTGATTTGTTAAAAAAACATCTGCCAGTGACTGTCAATCAAATCGAAATTTCACTCACGCATCACGATTCGATGTTCGACGGTCAGCTCGATTACTGCCAAACAAATAACATCCTGCCGATGAGTTGGAGCCCTTTGGGAAAGCTTAAGCACAGTCAAGATCGTTGGCCATCAAAATTAAAATCAGCTATTACGGCCTTGACTAAAAAACACAATACAAGCTTTGCTCCTCTTGTCATTTCTTGGCTACTGAAACATCCCGCAAATATCCATCCAATCCTCGGGACAACAAATCCCGATCGTTTGGTCGAAACCCAACAAGCACTCGAAATTCATCTCGATGAGGAAGATTGGTTTTTTCTTCTGGAAGCGGTCAGAGAAAGACCTTGTGCTTAATATTTTAATAAAAAATTAATCTAAAAATTATTGTATGTTTAAGTGCTTAAAATATAAAATCATTTAATTCAATAACGTATGAATCTAGGCAACGAAACAACATTTGATGCCATTGTCGTTGGAACAGGCATAAGTGGTGGTTGGGCAGCAAAAGAGCTCACAGAAAAAGGTTTAAAAACCTTGGTTTTAGAAAGAGGACCTATGGTTCGTCATATTGAAGACTATCCAACCATGAATATGGATGCATGGGATTTTGAACATGGGAATGTTATCACGAAAAAAACCAAAAAACGTCAAGCCAAACAAAGCAGAACTGGTTATACGACTAGAGAGGAATCCAAGCACTTTTTTGTCGATGATATCGATCATCCATACAATGAGGATAAACGCTTTGACTGGATTCGAGGGTACCATGTTGGTGGTCGATCTCTCCTTTGGGGAAGACACAGTTACCGCCTGAGTGATTATGATTTTGAAGCTAATGCTAAAGACGGCATCGCCGTTGACTGGCCCATTCGTTATAAAGATATTGCGCCTTGGTATTCTTATGTGGAGAAGCATGTTGGTATTTCAGGTGAGAAATTAGGTTTACCTCAACTCCCCGACAGTGAGTTTTTGAAACCAATGGAGCTGAAGTGTACAGAAAAGCACTTGAGGGAGGCTTTGAAAAAAAATTATTCAAATCGAGTCCTGACCATGGGGAGACTCGCTCATGTGACTGAGGGTACAAAACCAGGTGCTGGTCGCGTAATTTGTCAATATAGAAATCGCTGTGGCAGAGGTTGTCCATTTGGTGCTTACTTCAGTAGCCAATCCTCTACCCTGCCGATGGCAGAGGCGACTGGAAATATGACATTAAGACCAAACTCTATTGTATATGAAGTCGTCTTTGACCCCGAAACCAAAAAAGCATCTGGAGTGAAAGTAATCGATCGGGAAACGAATATGACATATACCTACAATGCTAAAATCATATTTCTCTGTGCATCAGCAGTAGCTTCAACATCGATACTCATGCAATCGAAATCAAGATACTTCCCAGAGGGTATGGGAAACCGCTCGGGTGAGCTCGGTCACAACCTCATGGATCATCACTTTAAAGCAGGTGCTTACGCTACATTTGATGGTTTTCAAGACCAGTATTACACTGGAAATCGCCCAGGTGGTTTTTATATTCCTCGATTTAGAAACTTGGGAGGCGACACAAATCATAAAGACTTTATTAGAGGATATGGCTATCAAGGCGATAGTGAACGCGACGTATGGCCACAACCAGTAAAGGAAATGGGCTATGGGGCAGATTTTAAACGTGCGATGCTCAAACCCGGTGACTGGTCAATTGGAATGAATGCCTTTGGAGAGATACTGCCTTACCACGAAAACAAGATGTATTTGGATTATGACAACCCCGATAAGTGGGGACTGCCAACTGTTACTTTTGATGCTGAGATAAAGGAAAATGAACTTGCCATGAGAAAGGACATGAAGTCTCAAGCAGTTGAAATGTTGGAAGCTGCTGGTTTCAAGAATGTTAAAGCTTGGGAAGATCACTATTCACTAGGACTGGGCATACATGAAATGGGAACTGCAAGAATGGGTAAAGACCCAAAAACCTCGGTGCTGAATGTCTTTAATCAACTTCATGAAGTGCCCAATGTTTTTGTAACCGATGGTGCTTGTATGACTTCTGGTGGAAATCAAAATCCTTCGTTGACATATATGGCACTTACTGCCAGAGCTGCAAATTATGCTGTTGAACAATTGAATAAAAGAAATTTATAGTCTTATGAACAGAAGAAATGCCTTAAAAAATTTAGGATTATCCTTTGGTGCCATAGCAGTAACTCCATCCATCATTGGTATGATGCAAAGTTGTACGAGTTCCTCGTCAGGTTTCCGACCAAAAGTTTTTTCCAAAACACAATTCAAACACGTTGAAAAGATCCTCAACCTTATTCTGCCACAAACTGAAGATGGCATTCCAGGTGCATCGGAGCTAGGGTTGGCTGAATTTGTCGATAACTTTCTTCATGGGGTCGTTGGTGATAAGCAAGTAAGTTTACTCCTTTTAAGCCTTGACTCATTCATTCAAGACATAGAAAAAAGTGATAATCCTGAGCATTTGGATCGCTTTCTGAGCAAGTATTTCAAAGCTTCAAAAGATGATGAGGAGTCATGGAATTCTGAGCTCAACGCAGTAGCTGATGGAACACTTACTGCTGAGGATATTAGTGTTGAATCGAAGAGTTATTTGGTACTCACATCACTTAGAGACTTGACGATATATGCTTTTCGGATCAATCGAATCATCGTGACAGAGCACTTGCATCATGTCCCGATCCCTGGTCAGCAAAAAGGCTGTATTTCTTTGTCCGAAGCGACTGGCGGAAGGCTTCACGGTCCTCTGTAAAGCTTTTTAGCTTTTTCGTTTTTCAACTCCAAAACCTTAGCTGTTGTCAAAAAGTTTGTTTGATAACAGAATTGTTTTTAGGTAACTTCTTTCTCTGTTAGAGGAAATAAAAAACTGAAATCAATGTTATATTTTTAAAACAACAAATATAAATCCCCAATGAAAACTAGACTTATACCTACAATCATTTACCTTTCAATGGTTTGCTTGTTCATTTCTTGTCAGCGTGCAAGTGTTGAAAACAAGCAACTCGAAGATCCTGATTTATTTCGTGAAGCAGTACAAAACCTGACTGATATATCAGTCTATGATATTTTTTCACCTCCTGTTGCTTCTAGAGTTTATGTATATCCAAGTATTGCAGCATACGAAATCATGGCAAGTGCCTTTCCAGAACAATATCACTCTTTGGCTGGACAGCTGAATGGATTGACAAAAAGCCCAAAAATCACAGAACATGTCAATCCTTATCTAGCAGCCATATATGCCTACA
>MDSV01192583.1_pt1 | contig 13347 bp, 2 predicted proteins | sample 810851 | NCBI WGS metagenome assembly MDSV01 (sample SAMN05326640, study PRJNA326480) | marine metagenome | isolation source: seawater | place: Atlantic Ocean: North East | collected 2012 | reverse complement strand
TTATTATTGCGAACAATTTCCAGATTAAAAAGACTGGTAGAGTACACAGGTATGATAATAATGGTATTTTTATACTGGTAGTGATGTATTAATAGCGTTTTTAATACTTAAGGGGTTTTTCAGCTTTTTCTCTCCTTTTTTTCTCAGCCTTTTTTTTGGCAGTTAAAGTTGTGATCAAACCAGCAAAACAAACTGCGGTAGTTACTTGCTTTTATTATCACAATATTAATACCACTAATAATACACTTTTTGGTAATACTATTGACATGCAATTAAGTTTTTAGATACGACATAAATATCATATATATATATATATATATATGTAATATATATGTATGTGATATTAATATATATATTATATATGTATTATATAGTCAAGAACAATACATTGCTTATAAAGTAATTTGAATCTATTTAAATAAATATAACTTTATAATAGAAAAACAGTAAATATGAAAAATACGTCACCGAACAGTCGACCAATGAATCCCATCAGCCCTAGGTTATTCGACGAAGAGGATGATGAACAAGGCCTACAAAGTGATTATAATAGAAGAAGATTGGTATCAGTTAATCCACCAACAAAAAGCATGCAATCCAGGTTGCCAACAACAGTTGGTAAAACATTTCAGAAAAGGAAAGAACGTAAAATGCGAGTAATTAATGTTATAGCAAAAAATCAAGTGCCTGCATGGGAGCAAAAGCCGTCAATATTTAAGTATGGCTCTTTTGAAACCGATGAATATAAATTTCCAGCACAACGACAATTAGTATCAAGACCTGGTAGAAGTCTTCGTAAAGTGAATAATGAATCATTAGGAGTCATTCCGGCACGACCAAAAGGAAGAGTCGGTGGACAAGGACAATCGCGTATTATGACGAAAACTAGGATCAATCTCGGAGGTGAAGATTGGTTTTCAGGGGAGGAGCTATATAAAACACTTAAAACTAGTGAAGATGCTATTGCATTTTTCGCACAACAAAAAAACAGTACACCGATTAAATTTGTATTTTTAAATCGAGCAGAATATAAGAAAGAGAAATTTCGCCCGTACGATCTAGTAGTTGTACCCCGTGCTGAAGCATCTACAAAAGAGCATTTTATTATGTCTTCGGAAAGTATATCCATAGTTCAGCGTGGGTTGCCCACAGAAGTAATACCACTAGTTACTTGGATGCGTGAAGCAACCATTTTTAACGTATTAACTAGCACAAAATGTTTTAAGTATTATTTAGTAAATAAAATGTTTAAACGTTGGATAAGCGGTGTAAGATATCAATTATATTGTGCAAAACGAAAAAAAATAGAAGAAAGTTTGTTTACCGCGAAAGCAACTTTTTGCTCCCCATTAATGAGGATCAAAACACAATTAAATGGAATCCATGGTATCAAAGTACAAGATTGTTTGAATCCAAAAGCATATAACATTCTTGCTTACGCTGAAAAACAAGATAAAGCCCATAAAGATGCTACTATACAATTTGAAAATATGATGGATGAATTACAGCGTCTTGTGGAGAAACAATGTGAAATTATAACCAAACGAGCCATGCATTATCGTCAAATGTTAGATCGGGAGGACGATTTTGATGCTAAAGAACGTAATAGAAATAAAAGTTTGGTAGTTTTGAAGAATGAAAGGGCAGAGCGGAAACGCTTGTATCTTCTAAGTAAATCAGAAGCATCGATGTTGGGTGATTTTGTACGCCTCGTTGATTATATGATCTCTGAAAGCTGTGTAGAAGTAGGCATAACAACGCAACAAACATTGTTGAATCAGCTATTGTTAGAAAGAAAAACTGGAATGTTTGAATCCGTTGTCTCGTTTAAACGGGATGGTGGTACGACATTTGGACCTAATGCAGATGATATTATAAATATTTTATATGGAAAAGCAGAAAGTCTTATCAATATAATGGAGCATGTACCTCGTATATTGTTTGCCAGGCAGCTCCGATCATACCTTCCACGATCTTTCGTTGGTCAGGCACCTGGAAAACTTATACGAAGAGATAAAAAATATTTGTCCATATGTAAATCAATAAATAAGAAACTGCTTGCAGATTTCGAAGATAGTGTCGAGTATTCAAAACAATTTGATTACATGAGAGAAATTTTTGAATTTAATATGTCTGAATATGGCGCAATGTGGGAAGGGCTAGATGTGAAACACAAGATTTTGCAAACACGAAAGTCAATTAATATATGTAATGGATGGAATAGAGATATCAATCGAATGCGAGCGGGTGGTGCAGTTGGGTCAATATATGTCGAAAGTAGAAAACTGAAAAATACACTATTGCCAATAACAGAAAATTTCCTAAACTTTTTGAAAAAATCTTTATTGGATTTAGCTAGGCATAAATGCGATGCCATATTGACTGATCTCAAATCACGTAATAAAGGCCTAGAAGATACACCTGAAGGTTTGAATTTATTTGCTGGGTACGTTGCAAACTTCAAAAGTATTACTGCTACTAAAATGGAAATGTTAGCTGAAAATCAATTGACAGAAGATTTGTACCGAATGTTGCATATACAACGTGTCCGTGTGCCAGCAGATGATGCAGTTCAGCTTGATGAAATGAGATCAGCATTGGTCAAATACGAAGAGTTAAATATTATGGCAAATAAGCTTGTATATGAAACTATGCCAGAGATGATGAATTCCTTAGATATGAAGATTGCAAATTTAAACAATGAAGCTGAAGTTATACAAGGAGAGGTTGTAGTTGGTGCATACGAAGATGCGACGTTAGAACCTGAGGAGGTTTTAGCACTTTTAAATCAAGTCCAACAACGATTAAATACATTAGAAAAATCGTCCCGAGAATACACTAAATATCAAGAAGCGTTTGGAAAACCACCATATGCATATAAATTACTTAAAGAAACTAGAGCGATGTTTGACATACGATATAGCGTTTGGGATGCTTTAAAATCATGGGCTGATAAACAAACAGAATGGCATAATCAATATTTTAGATCTATTATAGTTGCTGATTTAAAGGATGAAGTTGAGGAGCTGTATAGAAACGCATCTTTGTATCATAAACAAATTAGAAATGCCGTTACCGAACTGTTAAAGGAGCGAATTGAAGGATTTAATGAGCGTCTGCCTACTATAATGAGTCTTGGAAATCCTGTCATGAAAGACCGGCATTGGGAGTCAGTTTTCAAAGTTCTTGGAAAGCGATATATGTCTGGCCAAACATTTACATTGTCCCAATTAGTTGAATTAAAAATATATACATTTGAAGAAAAGGTTGCTGAGATTTCTGGAGTAGCATCGGGAGAAGCTCAAATTGAAGCATCCGTTAATTCAATTGCAGAGGGATGGACTAATATTGAATTCCCAATTATACCGTATAGAGAAAAAGTTTATATTTTAGGTCCACTAGACGACATATTCGTGTTAATGGAAGACAATCAAGTATCCTTACAAACAATGATGGGCTCAAAATTTGTCATGGGGGTTAAAATGCAAGTGGAAAGGTGGACACAATATTTATCTATCATTTCAGATACATTCGATGAATGGCTTCAATGTCAAAAAACGTGGATGTATTTGGAAACTATATTTTCAGCGGAGGATATACAAGAACAATTGCCAGATGAATCAAAATTATTTTTAGAAGTGGATAAAACATGGAAAAAGATTTTGACGGATACCCACAATAATCCTAAAATAATGGCTATCTTGGAAAACGAGGACCCAAAAGAATATTTACAAACATTTATTAAATGCAATGCTATATTAGATTCTATCCAAAAGAGCTTAGAAGATTACTTAGAGACGAAGCGTGCTGCATTTCCTAGATTTTATTTCCTTTCCAATGATGAACTATTGGAAATATTATCTCAAACAAGAGATCCTCAAGCTGTTCAACCGCATTTAAGCAAATGTTTCGATGCTATGAAAAGTTTAACGTTTGGAAAAGGTAGAGATGCTTCGACTATGTTTGCAATGAATAGTCCAGAAGGTGAAACTGTTAAGTTCATCGAGCCGCAATACGCAGAAGGTGCTGTTGAAACATGGTTGCTAGCCGTGGAAAATGCAATGAAAAACACTTTGAGAGATCAAGCACGTAAAGGATTTAGTAATTATCCAGAAGAGAATGCCATTAAACGTGAAGAGTGGTTATTTGGTTATCCAGCACAATCTGTTATTATGATCGATCAAATCTTTTGGACTAAAGTTGTAGAAACTGCGACAAAAGGTTTAAGCACTAATCCAAAAGCACTAACAGATTGTTTAGAATTTATTGTAGCACAAATAGACGCGATGGTTGACCTAGTTCGCGGTGATCTTATTAAATTACAAAGAAAGACTTTAAGTGCAGTCATTACTCTTGATGTACATGGTAGAGATGTAGTTAGATTATTAATACGAAAAAAATTAGATAGTATCAACAACTTTGAGTGGACTAGACAATTAAGATATTATTGGGATACCGAAATTCAAGATTGCATTTTAAATCAAACCAATGCGAAGTTTTTGTATGCGTATGAGTATCTTGGAAATAGTATGCGTCTAGTCGTTACTCCGTTGACAGATCTTTGTTACATGACATTGACTGGAGCATTACATCTACGTTTCGGTGGTGCTCCAGCTGGTCCAGCTGGAACTGGTAAAACTGAGACGACGAAAGATTTAGGAAAAGCACTTGCAAGGCAAGTCGTTGTTTTCAATTGTTCAGATGGTTTAGATTATAAGATTATGGGGCGCTTTTTCTCTGGTCTTGCGCAAGCTGGTGCATGGGCGTGTTTCGATGAGTTTAATAGGATCGATGTAGAGGTTCTGTCAGTAATTGCGCAACAGATACAAACTATTCAACAAGCCATTGCGATTGATGCAGAACGTTTCATGTTTGAAGGTGGTGAGATTAGACTAAATTCGAACTTTGGAGTTTTCATTACAATGAATCCAGGATATGCAGGTCGTACAGAGCTACCAGACAATTTAAAAGCATTGTTTAGGCCTGTTGCGATGATGGTTCCTGATTACCGTATGATTGCAGAAATTGTATTATTTTCCCAAGGCTTTGCAAATGCATTGCCGTTATCAAATAAAATGAGTCAACTTTATCAATTAAGCAGTGAACAGTTGTCAAAACAAGATCATTACGACTTTGGTATGAGAGCCGTTAAATCCGTTTTAGTTGCTGCAGGGCAGTTGAAACGAAAAGAACCAGAAACAAATGAGGATCTTCTGCTAATTCGTGCCATGCGAGACAGTAATGTACCTAAATTCTTGGAACAAGATTTGCCACTTTTCCGTGGAATTTTAAAAGATCTGTTCCCAGGCGTTGAAGTACCATATGTTGATTATGGAAAATTACAAGAAGCTATTGAAAATCAAATTTGTCAGTTGAAATTGCAACCAGTCAAATCCTTCGTAGAAAAAGTTATTCAAGTTCATGAAACACAGTTAGTGAGGCACGGAATGATGGTTGTTGGGGAAGCCGGTAGTGGTAAATCTGTAAATGTTTTAGTATTAAGCAATGCATTAGGACAATTACAAGAAGAAGGGGTAGTGGACAAAGATGATTTTTTCAGAAAAGTGACAACGGATAGGCTTAATCCAAAAGCTATTACCGCGGGTCAACTGTACGGGGAATTCAATTTAATGACCGGAGAATGGTTTGATGGTTTAGTACCTAATTTAGTACGTCGTGCCAAAGCTGATAAGAGTGGCAACAGACATTGGATTCTATTTGATGGACCAGTTGATGCCGTTTGGATTGAAAATATGAATACTGTATTGGATGATAACAAAACGTTGTGTCTAGCAAATAGTGAACGTATAAAAATGCCAGACGGTTTGCACATGATGTTTGAAGTCCAAGATCTATCTCAGGCTTCTCCTGCCACTGTAAGTAGATGCGGTATGGTATTTATGGAACAAGTGCATATCGGTAGTGAAGCACTTATTGCTGCATGGATGGAACAAATTTGTAACGTTAGAATTCCGAACAATGCTGAGTATTGTTTACGTCTAATTAAAAAATACGTCGCACCAATCATAATATTTCTTGACGAGACGGGAGGTGAAAAAGTTAAACTTACAGAAGGCCATCGAATGGCCACATTCTTAAACATGATGACGTCACTTATGCGTGAAGACCGCGGAATTAGTGATTCTCATAGTAATGTTTACGAAGCTATTAACATTAATTTTTGCTTTGCTTGTATATGGGCATTGGCTGGCAACACCCATGATGATGCAAGGGCACAAGTAGATGAGTTTTTAAAGAGTCATCTATCACAATTGCTTGGATCAGCAGCGTCTGGCAGAAGTGTCTTTGATATTGTTGTCAATAACGAGGAGGCAAAACTAGTTTCTTGGGAATCTGTAATGCCACCATTTGCATATGATAATAATCTACCATATTTTGATTTAGTTGTTCCAACGGAAGACACAACTAAATATACATATTTATTAGAAGCAACAACGTTGAGTGGGTTCAATACTCTATTTTTAGGAGAAACTGGTATTGGAAAATCCATTATTACACAGAACTTTCTTGATGTAAAAGTTGCAGCAGACAGTCTTGCTTCATGTACAATCAACTATAGTGCGCAAACCACGCCTGCTAATTTAAGAGAAATCTTTGAAACAAGATTAGAGAAAAAAAGAAAGAATTTATTAGGACCTCCTGCTGGTAAAAATATGGTTATCTTTGTTGATGATCTCAATATGCCTGTATTAGAAGAGTATGGTGCACAGCCTCCAAATGAATTGTTGCGTCAGGTAATTGATGATAAAGGCTATTATGATGTTGAAAAAGTCGGTTTATTTAAGAACATAGAAAGAACAAATGTCATTGCAGCATGTGCACCACCTGGTGGCGGTCGCAGTGATGTTACAGAGCGTTTAACACGTCATTTTCACACAATATGGCTTACTGAATTATCTGCGAAATCCATGAAACATATATTTGCATCTATCTTAGGTGGGTTTTTAAAGAGTGAAATTCCTGAACTAGCCGGTAATGTTGGAAAACTGGTTGACGGTTCCATAGAACTTTATTTAGGTATACAGCAAAATCTGTTACCCACACCATCCAAATCGCATTATACATATAATTTAAGAGATCTTTCACAAGTTTTTCAAGGTATTTTAATGGTTACATCTGAATCCGTTAATACAGAGGAGCAAATCATCAATCTTTGGCTGCATGAGCTAGCGAGAGTTTTCCGTGATCGTTTGATAAATATTGAAGACCGCACCTGGGTCAATAAGCTTTGTAAAAAATTACTGTTGCAATATTTTGAAGTTGAGGTTGAAATTTCTGCTTTTGATAACTTGTTGTTTGGGGATTATCTAGACCCAGATAGAATCAAATATGGTGAAGTGAATAATAAAGCTGCATTTAAAGCTGCATTAAATGAACAGCTTGAAGAGTACAATATATCTTACTCGCCTAAGATGAATTTAGTATTTTTCGATGATGCCATCTCTCACATATCACGCTTAGCACGAATTTTAAGACAACCAAGGGGTAACGCGTTGCTTGTTGGTGTAGGTGGTAGTGGTAGAAAATCATTAACGCGTTTGGCGTCTTTCATGGCTGGTTACAGATGCAGTTCAATTGAAATAACAAAAACATATGATAGAACCGTATGGTTTGACGACTTAAAAGTTGTGCTATTGGAAGCAGGTTGTCAAAATAAACCTGTTGTATTTTTGTTCTCCGATACTCAAATTGTTATGGAAGCCTTCTTAGAAGATATTAATAATCTTTTAAATGCTGGTGATATACCTAACATATATTTACCGGAAGAGATTGAGAAGATTATTAATGCAACGAGGCCATTAGCAGTTAAAGCTGGTAAATCAGAGAGACGAGATGATGTCTACGCATATTACGTGTCCTTGGTTAGGCAAAATTTAAGAGTTGTTCTTGCATTTAGTCCTATAGGTGATTCTTTTAGAAATAGATGTAGGATGTTTCCTTCCTTGGTCAATTGTTGTACCATTGATTGGTTTGATCCATGGCCTGAGGATGCCTTATTTTCTGTTGCTCTTCAATACTTGGGAGGTGAAAGAGGCAAAGAACTTCAAATAGAAGAACATGTACAAAATATATGTGATGTTGCAGTTAAAATTCACCGATCCGTTGAAGTCTCGACAGCACAATATTTTAAAGAAGTAAGACGTCATAATTATACTACTCCAACTAGTTATTTGGAGTTATTACAATTGTTTCAAACGATGTTGCAGGAGCAACGAGTAATAGCTACAGATAATTTAGCCAGATATGAAAATGGATTAAAAAAGTTACGAGAGACAGAAGTATTAGTCGAAGGGCTGAAGGTTGAATTAATAGAAATGCAACCGGTGTTAAAGCAAGCGCAAATTGATACTGAAGAGTTGATGAAAAAAGTTACCCTTGATCAAGCACAAGCAGATATTGCAAAAGCAGAAGCAGAGAAAGACAAAGCAGCGGCTATTGAAGTTGCGAAAGAGGTAAATCTTATTAAAGAAGATTGTGAAAAAGATTTAGGAGAAGCAATGCCAGCCTATTATTCAGCAGTTGAATCTTTAGATGCGCTTGATAAGAAGAGTATTCAAGAAATTAAATCATTTGCTAATCCACCGGAAATGGTGGAATTTACATTAAATGCAGTTTGTATTATGTTTGGAGTGAAACCAAATTGGAAAGAAGCGAAAAATCTGATGAATGACATGAAGTTTCTAGATAAATTAAAGAATTATGATAAGGACCATATCCCAAAATCTAAGATACGTAAGCTAAAACCATTCATGAAAAATAAAAACTTTACTCCAGAAAAGGTGGAAAAAGTGTCAGCTGCGGCAAAATCCTTATGTATGTGGGTACGAGCTATGCATACATACGATCGTGTAGCAAAAACCATTGCTCCAAAACGGAAGAAATTAGCAAAAGCAGAAGCGCAACTGGAAGCTGTCAATGTCCAATTGCAAGAAAAACAAAATGCGTTAGCGAAGGTAGAACAACGCGTGGCAGATCTACAAGCTATGTTTCAAGAGAGTGAGAATAAGAAGCAAGAGCTTGAAGAAAAAACGCGGTTGACATTGATTCAGATGGAACGTGCACAGCAATTAATGAGCGGTTTAGCTGGTGAAAAAGTTCGTTGGCTGGAAACTGTTGTAGTTCTTAATAGTGACATAACAAATTTAGTTGGCAATATTGGTGTTGCCGCTGGCGCCGTGGCGTATTTAGGTCCGTTTACTGCACCATTTCGCAATGCTCTGATAGATGAATGGGTTGAAACCACAAGAAAACTAAATGTACCAGTCGATGATAACTTCAATCTACAGCGAATTTTAGCTGATCCAGTAGAAGTACGCGAATGGACTATGATGAGCCTTCCAGCTGATGATTTTTCCATAGAAAATGGTATATTTGCAACGCGTGGAAGAAGGTGGCCTTTGATGATTGATCCCCAAGCACAAGCAAATAGATGGATTAAAAATTTGTATAAGGAGCAGAATTTACAAATCATTAAGTTAAATGATAGCAATTATTTGCGAACTTTGGAAAATGCCATTCGTTATGGTGCCCCAGTTTTGCTAGAAAATGTCGAAGAGCGTTTAGATCCTGCATTAGAACCAATTTTATTAAAACAAATTATTAAACGAGGTGGGCAAATGGTACTAAGTCTTGGTGATTCAGAGATTCCATATTCGGAAGATTTTAAATTTTTCATCACGACAAAACTTCCTAATCCACATTATCTCCCAGAACTTTGCATTAAAGTAACAATTGTTAACTTCACTGTAACATTGAAAGGCTTAGAAGATCAGTTGCTGGTAGATGTAATTGTACATGAGCGACCGGATCTGGAGCGAAAGAAGGATCAATTAGTTCTCTCTATTGCATCTGATAAGAGTGAATTGAAGGAAATTGAGGATACTATATTATACATGCTTGCAAATGCGTCTGGAAATATTCTTGACGATGAAGACTTGATTAATAGTTTAGATGCAAGTAAGGTAACATCTGATACAATCCAAGAGCGTATGATAGAAGCGGAAGCAACAACAAAAGAAATTTTTGAAGCTCGTGAAGGCTATCGTGTTATTGCAACTAGGGCATCCGTTTTATACTTTGTCATTGCAGCATTGGCAAATATTGATCCGATGTACCAATATTCATTACAATATTATCAAAGTTTGTATCAAATGCGTTTGGAAAAGAGTGAAAAATCCGATGATTTAAAAAAACGATTGAATATTTTGATTGATGATATCACAAAGTCCGTGTTTATAAATATTTGTCGTGGTTTGTTTGGAAGACATAAATTGTTATTTGCTTTTCAAATTGCTGTAGATATTTTAAAACATAAAGGTGATATTAGCCATGCAGAGTGGAAAACGTTTTTAATTGGAGCTCCTGACGTAGAATTAAGCGAAGAAATACACGTTGATTCGCCATTTCATCTTTTTACCCATCCACATAAAGCACGTGCTAGTGTACATTCACTTGAGACACAATTTGAGTCATCATTTGAAGGATTATTAGCGGATGTAGATGGAAGAGGGCAAATGTGGACGGATTATATTACAAGTCCAATTATTGGTTCAATAGATCCTCCTGCGCCATGGAATGATAAATTAAATAATTTTGAAAAATTATTGTTATTGCGAACATTGAAGCCAGAGCATTTAACGTCGGCTGCAAAGAAATTTATCGGGGCATCTTTAGGTGAAGAATTTAAGTCACCACCAGGATTTGATTTATCCGGCAGTTATGCAGATTCAACTTGCAGGATTCCTATGATTTTTGTTCTTTCAAGTGGTGCTGATCCAATGGATTATTTATTAAGTCTGGCAGAGACAGTTGAAAAAAAATCAACCATGAGAATAGTTTCTTTAGGTCAAGGTCAAGGACCGGTAGCTGAGGGTCATATGAAAGAGGCAAGTTTATCTGGAGAATGGGTATGTCTTCAAAATTGCCATTTAGCTGTATCATGGCTTGGGAAATTAGAAAAATTATTGGAGGCAAGTGTTGATGAAGATGTAGCGGATGAATATCGCTTATGGCTTACCAGTATGCCGACAAATAAATTTCCAGTATCTATCTTGCAGAATGGTATTAAGATAACAAATGAACCACCGCAAGGAATAAAAGCAAATTTAACTAGAACATTCCAAGATATGACCGATGCTGAATATGGAAACTGTACGAAGACAGTTCCTTGGAGGAAATTGTTATATGGACTTGCATTTTACAATGCAATGATTTTAGAACGCCGAAAATTTGGTGCAATTGGTTGGAATATTCCGTATGGGTGGATGAATTCAGATTTAAAAACTGCTATTATGCAATTAAGACTGTATTTAGAGGGGCAAGAAGAAACGCCATTTGATACGTTGAATGTAATGGTTGGTGATGTTACATATGGTGGTAGAATCACGGATAAGCAAGATAAAGTGACCAACAAATGCTTGTTGAGCAAGTTTTTCAGACCAGAAGCGTTGACTGATGGATATCAAATGTGTGGGTCCGATGACTATTTAATGCCATCTGGAGATGCAACATTGAAGGATGTTCGTGAAATGATTTCTGGTTTACCAGATTTAGAGGCGCCTGGAGTATTTGGCATGCATGAAAATGCTAGCATCACCTTCCGCCAAAAACAGACGAGAATGTTACTAGATACTGTCATTACCATGTCAAATGGTGGTGGTGGTGGTGGTGGAGGAGATGATGATTCCGGTAATAATGAAAAAGAGGTAATGCTTGCTACAAAGTCAATGATGGAACGTTTACCAGATGTTGTTTTCAATTTCAAAAAGTCTCATCCAGATACATTTGCTGTCAGTAAAACGGGTGGAATCAATTCATTAGGTGTATTTTGTAAACAAGAATGTGAACAATTTGAAAATTTGATTAAAGTAATACGTAGGAGTTTGTATGATGTGCAGCGGGCATTACAAGGGTTTATAATCATGTCTCCATCACTAGAAAGTGTATATGTATCATTTATCTATCAACGCGTGCCTAAAATGTGGGAAGATGCGGGATATCCATGTTTAAAGCCACTTCGAAGCTGGACAGAAGATTTCTTCCTTCGAATTAAGAATTTACAATCATGGGTATATGATGGGCCTAAATTATCCTATTGGTTGTCAGGCTTATTCTTTCCACAAGGATTTCTTACAAGTGTTTTGCAAATGTATGCTCGTGATAGAAGTGTTGCAATTGATTTATTAGGTTTCACTACAGAAGTATGTAAATTTTATGAAGAAGATGTAAAAGAAGAGCCTGAGTATGGATCGTACATTCACGGTTTGTTTATGCAAGGTGCTAAATATGATGTTGAAATTGATAGTGTCATAGAAGCGGCACCAGGTGATTTATTTGATCGATTTCCTGTCATTTGGTTAAAGCCAGTATTGAACGAGGAGAAAGATGTAGAAGGGTTATTTCGGTGTCCATTATATAAAACATCTTTGCGTGCAGGTACATTATCTACAACAGGGCATTCAACTAATTTCGTCGTTGCATTGCATATTCCATCAAACAAGCCAGCGGATCATTGGATTAGACGTGGTTGTGCAATGCTTTGTATGTTGGATGACTAGTCATTTATTATCATATTTTAACACAAGTGAAAAAAAAATATTTCCCTGAAAAAAGACTGGTAAAACCTAGAGTTGATTAAATATTTCATTTTTTTAAAAAATATATGCACATGTATATTTATAATAAATATATTACTGAAATGAAAATATCCTTTTTTTTTGCCTTTTTTTTACTGCTTGATAAAATGAGACACTCTGCAAATTCTTTTCACTTAACCAAATCTACTTCTTTCAATCTTCTGTCGCTCCTTTACTTAATAAATATTTCACGATATCCTTTTTATCCTTTTCTTGTGCTATATATATACCACTTTTTATTTCGCCTTTACTTGTTTTTCCTTTTAAATTGACATCTATATTAAACTGTTCAACATATGCATGTACATCTTGCAAGTTCCCTTGCTCGCATGCGATGATAAATGGTGTGCCATTTTTATGTTGATGTCGATATTTCCATTCCATATATGCAAATGAATTGCTAATATAATAAAAGATAATACCAACCAAACCAATTGATAATGTTAATATAATTGTTTCTTGGTCTATTGCCTCCTCTTTAATTTTTGTATTATAATCCATAACTTTCTCTATGTTCGTTCGTTTGTTTAATATATGTACAGATTTAAACTCTCTCTCTATTACTACTAATTATCTAATTAATTTCAATATTCATTATTTACATACCATATACATTTGGTAATGCGAATTGAAATTTTTGATCTCTTCTTTTGCTTTTGTAGTACTACTTTTTGTTTTGCAACTTTTTATT
>MDSV01187058.1_pt1 | contig 13347 bp, 6 predicted proteins | sample 810851 | NCBI WGS metagenome assembly MDSV01 (sample SAMN05326640, study PRJNA326480) | marine metagenome | isolation source: seawater | place: Atlantic Ocean: North East | collected 2012 | reverse complement strand
TTAGTCAGGTAGAGCGTCCGGCTTTTAACCGGACGGTCGCGGGTTCGAACCCCGTCAGGCCCGCCTGACAAGAACAGGACCGATGTATTAGGGCTAGGCGGGGCGTGTGAAATGGTAGTAAAGTCGGCAACTAAGAAGCGATTAATGGAAATGGGCATCGCAGAAGAATATGCTCACAAACTTGCGACGGATCGAAACATGACCGATATCAAGGCAATGCCGGCTGATGAAATTGCATCAGTTCTCGGCGTTTCCAAGGACGACGAAATTTTCACCGGCGCGATGAATGCACTCGCTGAATTAGGTCAACGCAGACAGAAGCGTAGAAGCCGTAAGATTACAATTTCAAGAAAGGCTCTTGATGATGACGACATGGATTTGGCTGGAACCAAATTCAACGCGCTAAACCATGTATTAGTCCCTCATCAGGAGTTAGTTCCGGTTGAAGATGAAGAGGAGCAATTAGCACCATGGGGGCTATTGACTACAGACAAAGATACCGGTGAGTCTAGACTTGCTAAGGAATTACTCCCTAAAATCCTGATTACTGATCCAGTTGTCCAAGTGATTAAAGAAACCACTGAAAGGGCACATGACGCTGCATCTGGAGGAGATGAAGAGCATGTGCCTCTGCCTGCCGGATGGTTGGCTGATCGTGTGTTGAAGGTTGTAAGAAAGTCACCATCCGCCGGTGTTTCATTTGCTTACAGATTGATTGTGGAGGGCAGCTGAGCCGAGGTGGTACCATGAAAGAGATTATTGAATCATTTTTCCGAGAACGTAGCTTAGTAAATCACCAGTTAGCATCTTACGATGATTGTATTCCATCTGGAGACAATTCTCTATCCAGGATGGAGAAAATTGTTCGCAGTATCAGAGTTGGTACTGATGAAGAAGTCGAAGATGAAAAGGGCGGTCTAATCAAATTAGACGTTATCGACCAAGATATCATCATCAGAGTCAAGAACATACAACTTGGTGAACCAACAATACGTGAAGCAGATGGTAGCGACCATCCTTCATCTCCAATGGAGTGTCGCTTGAGAAAATTAACTTACATGTCCCCAGTAAAAATGGATTTCACAATCTACAGAAATGGTGTTCCTACTCAGCCTGAAAAGGGAGTACAAGTCGGAAACATGCCAATCATGGTCCGCAGCCGTAGATGTAACTTGCATGCAAACCACATTGCAGGAGATCGTGTTCTACATCCAACAACCTCTGATGAGGATAGAAAGATGTGGGGAGAGTTACTACGACAAAAAGGAGAAGATCCTCTAGACCCTGGAGGTTACTTCATTATCAACGGAACAGAAAGAGTACTAATCTCAATGGAAGATCTAGCACCAAACCGTGTTACTGTTGAAATTAACAAGAGATATGCTAAGAAGACTGAAGTTGCGAAAATTTTCTCTCAAAAGGATGGTATGAGAAAGCCTCTAACTGTAGAAAAGCGCCGTGATGGTATGCTGATGGTTAAGATTAGTACCGCTGGAACAACTGCAATTCCTGTAGTATTGTTGATGCGCGCACTAGGTATCGAAAACGATCAAGAACTTTTCCAGGCAATTGCTGGTCCTACTGAGACTTTCAAGTTCATCGTTGCAAACATTAACGAAGTAAAGGACAACGAAGAGTATGCAGTCGATTCAATGGATGAAGCACACGGCTGGCTTGAGAAGAAATTCGCTGCAGGTCAGCAGAAGGAGTACCGTGAGGCTAGAGTTAACCAACTACTAGACCGTGAATTACTTCCTCACTTGGGTGACCAAGTAGAAGACCGCAAGAAGAAGGCTATCTTCCTTGGAAGAATAGTCCGCCAAGTACTGGAAATGGCAATTACAAGCCGTAAGCCAAACGATAAGGACCACTATGCAAACAAGCGTGTTCGCCTAGCAGGCGACCTTGTAGAGGATTTATTCCGTGTTTCCATGGGACAACTTGCTCGTGACTTGAAGTATCAACTAGAGCGTCATCACAACCGCAAGCGTGAACTAAAGATCACATCATGCCTAAGGCCAGATGTACTAACTAGCAAAATCATGCACGCACTTGCCACAGGAAACTGGGTAGGTGGTCGCTCTGGTGTAAGTCAACTTCTAGACAGGACCACTTTCCTTTCAGCATTGTCGCACATGCGTCGTGTAACCAGCCCGCTGGTTAGAAGCCAACCTCACTTCGAAGCTCGTGACCTGCACCCTACACAGTGGGGACGATTGTGTCCTAACGAGACCCCGGAAGGTCAGAATTGTGGTCTGGTGAAGAATGCAGCTCAGATGATTGACATCTCCGAAGCAATTCCTGAGGAAGAAATCCGTACTCGTTTAGATGAGATGGATGTATTCCAGCCTGATGATTGGACCGATGGTGACAGAATTCACGTCAACGGTGACATCTATGGTGTCCACAAGCGTGGTAAGAACCTTGTAACTCAATTCAAGAATGCCCGCCGCCGTGGTGCAATTAGATCAGAAGTCTCAATTAGGTATGACAGTGTTAACAAAGACATATTCATCAATACGGACAAAGGTCGAATCTTAAGACCTGTTCTAATTCTATATGATGGTGCACCAAGACTGACTCAGAAGCACCTAGAGATGGTTTCTTCTGGGGAAATGACATTCAAAGATCTCGTCAACGAAGGTGTCGTTGAGTGGATTGATGCAGAAGAGGAAGAAGATCTCTACATTGCACCTCGCCCATTCGTTCTTCCAGAAGTTGTTCCGGAAGGTAATGAGTATGCAGGAAGGCCAGTCAGCAGTTCTAATGTTACCTGGTTGAATCTAGGTCAGCCGTCTGCAACTGAAGCAAACTTACAGGCAAGAATTACCATGCCTAATGGTGAAAAGGCAGATGCTATTTTCGATGTACCATTACTCTATACCTCTGAACACACTCACTGTGAAATTGACCCTCAATTGGTATTGGGAGTCTGTGCTTCATTGATTCCATATCCAGAACACAACTCTACACCTCGTGTTACAGGTGGAACCGCGATGGTCAAACAGTCCTTGGGTCTACCGAGTTCTAACTACAGACTAAGACCTGACACAAGATTGCACGTTCTGCATTACCCACAACGCTCGATTACTCATACTCAGGCAATGGATACCACAAAGTTCGATGATAGACCTGGTGGTCAAAACTTCATTGTTGCTGTAATGAGTTTGCACGGTTACAACATGCAGGACGCTGTGATTATGAACAGATCCAGTGTACAGCGTGCTCTTGGCCGTTCTACATTTAACAGAACTTACAATGCTGAACGCCGCCGTTTCCCAGGTGGACAAGTTGAAGAAATCGAAATCCCAGGTACTGGTCTTGAAGAAGTTAAGGGGTTGAAGCCGGTTGGTTCTTACGACCACTTAGAGCACGATGGACTTCCACATCCTGAGAAGTACCTAGAAGGAGGAGACGTACTAGTCGGAAAGACCAGCCCTCCAAGATTCTTGGAAGAAACAGGAGCTGGTGCGTTCTTGCAAGCACAAGAACGTCGTGAATCTTCCATGCCAATTCGTCATGGTGAGAAAGGATGGGTCGACAATGTATATGTTACAGAGTCACTTGACTCTGGACGCTTAGTCCGTTGTATGGTTCGCTCGCACAAGATTCCTGAAGTTGGAGACAAATTCGCTTCACGTCACGGTCAGAAGGGTGTCATAGGAAGGCTAGTTGACGAACAGGACATGCCATTCACTCGCGATGGAATTATCCCTGACTTGATTATCAACCCGCACGCAATTCCTTCAAGAATGACAGTTGCACACGTTCTGGAAATGATCGGTGGAAAGGTCGGTTCTCTTGAGGGACGCAGAATCGATGGAACTGCTTTCCGTGGAGAGAAGGAAGGAAGTCTACGTGACAGTCTTGTCAGAAACGGATACGACCACACAGGTCGTGAAGTAATGATTAACGGTGAGACCGGAGAAACTTACCCTGTAGAAATCTTCGTTGGATGTATCTATTATCAGAAGCTACACCACATGGTATCTGGTAAGATTCACGCTCGTAGCCGTGGACGTGTTCAGATTCTGACTCGTCAGCCTACAGAAGGTCGTGCAAGACAAGGTGGTCTAAGATTCGGAGAAATGGAGCGTGATTGTTTGATCGCTCACGGTGCTTCGATGGTTATCAAAGACCGTCTATTGGACGAATCTGACGGAATCGATTTGTTCGTTTGTGCCCAATCTGGTCATATCGCATGGTTTGATCCGAAACGACGTACTTACGTATCACCTATACATGGTGATGGGGCAGAGGTGTACAAGGTACAGACCTCATACGCATTCAAGTTGCTACTTGATGAGATGAAGAGTCTCGGAGTGGCAATGCGCCTAGAACTGGAGGACCGCAGATGAACCGAAATAGCACAACAATGATTCCAAAGAGAATCGCAAGTATCCGCTTTAGTTTGATGGACCCAACTGAGATTCGTAAGATGTCTTCAGTTGAAGTCAAGACAGCTGACACCTACAAGGATGACGGTCACGCTTACCGCCAAGGTTTGATGGACCCTCACATGGGTGTTATCGAACCAGGTCTACTTTGCCCTACTGATAACTGTAAGTATGACGAAAGCCCTGGTCACTTTGGCCACATTCAACTAGAATTACCTGTAGTCCACATTGGTTTCGTTAACCTAATTAAGACTGCATTGAAAGCAACTTGCAACACTTGTAGCAAGATTTTGCTGCACGAAGCAGGTGGAACTGCTCCAGGAATGGCTAACGAAGATGAACCATCTGAGCAAGATTACTACCGTAGAAGAGTTCAAGATATCATCTTGAAACACGGAGTAGGTTCTACAGAATTCTCCAAGATTATCAAGGAGATTGAAAAGAAGACAGTCGCAACACAAAGAACCATTTGTATGCACTGTAATGCTCAACAAGGTAAGATTGTTCTCGATAAACCTACTACCTTCAAGGAACATATTTTAGCTCAAGGTAGCGCTAAGGCTACTGAGAGAAAGTTGAATGCTCGTGATATTCGAGAGTGGTTACAAGGTATTCCTCAGGAACATCTTATCTTCTTGGGTATGCACAAGGAAAATAGGCCAGAATGGATCATTCTGAAAGTACTACCTGTGCCTCCAATTACCGTTAGGCCATCAATCACTCTAGATTCTGGTGACCGTTCAGAAGACGACTTGACTCACAAGCTTGTTGATGTATTGAGAATCAATCAGAGGCTTAGAGAAAACCGTGACGCTGGTGCTCCACAATTGATTGTTGAAGATCTCTGGGAACTTCTACAGTATCACGTTACTACATACTTCGATAACCAGACAAGCGGTATTCCACCTGCGCGCCATCGCTCGGGTAGAACTTTGAAGACTCTGACTCAGAGATTGAAGGGTAAGGAAGGAAGATTCCGTTCTAACTTATCTGGAAAGCGTGTCAACTTCTGCGCAAGATCTGTTATCTCGCCGGACCCTTACCTAGGTGTCAATGAAGTTGGTGTGCCAACTAAGGTTGCTAAGGAATTGACAGTTCCAATTCGTGTTACAACCCGTAACCGTGAACAAATGCGACAGATGATTTTGCGTGGACCTGATGTTCACCCGGGTGTCAACTACGTTATCCGTGGTGACAAGCGCCGTGTTCGAATCAATCAGAGAAGCAGGCTAATCAACGCAGGTTTCAGATGTCACAACCCAGAATGTATGGAAGAAACAACACAAAGATTCGACTTACATTCTGTTATGCCGGCACCTAACTTCCTACCAGGTCTAGTAGTCAAGAAATTCGTCTCTAGAGAAGAGGCAGTTGCAGGTGGCGAAGAATTGGTATCTTATGCAATCGATGAAGCCGCAACATTGTCTAATCTACGTGGTGAAGATGTCGATGGAAACGCTCTTCCAGAGGATGACCCAAGGGCTGTTCTACATCACCGCTGGAAGTATGAGCTGGCAAACCCAGACTCTGCCTTCCCTGAGCACCTTGAGGTAACATGTCCTCACTGTGGTAGCCCTGACAACGAATGGGGAGAGCGCACTCGAGTAGAAGACCGTCTGTCAACTGTTGATATGAATGGTAACCCTAAGCCAGGGCTACAGGTTGAGCGTCACTTAATTGATGGTGATGTTGTAATATTCAACAGACAGCCATCTCTGCATAGAATGTCAATGATGGTTCACGAAGTTAGAGTAATGGAAGGTCATACATTCAGATTTAATCTTGCAGTATGTACTCCTTACAACGCAGATTTCGATGGTGACGAGATGAACCTTCACGTCATTCAAGGTGAAGAAGCACGTGCTGAAGCTAAGATTCTGATGCGTGTTCAGGAACATATCTTGACTCCAAGATATGGAGGTGCTGTTATCGGCGGTATACACGACCACATTTCTGGAGCATATCTACTATCCAGGCCGGATACAAAGATTTCCAAGCGTAATGGCTTAGAAATGCTTGGAAATATCGGTTACACTGGAGAACTTCCTAAGGTCCACAAAGGCCCTAAAGGAGAATACTTCAACGGAGAAGATTTGATTTCAGTAATTATTCCTGAGAACATACACTTGCGTTTCAGAAGCCGTTCTAATGACGATGTAGTTGTCAAGAAGGGTAAGGTATCAGGAACTCTAGATAAGCGTGCAATTGGTGCTGAAGATGGAAGGCTATTGGATGCAATCGTTCAGACAAACGGACCATCGGAGGGTGCAAAGTTCCTTGACGAGTTTACTCGCTTGTCAATTGGTGCATGTACTTCCCTTGGTTTCACTACTGGTATCGACGATGAAGATCTTTCTGCTGAGGCATTAAGCGAAATTGAGCGCCATAATGCTGAAGCTCGTGCTGAAGTTCGTACCGAGCTAGAAAAGTTCGGTAAGGATGGACGTGGATATGAGACTAGACCGGGAAGAACCCCTAAGGAAACACTGGAAGAGAATATCATGGTCATTCTAGACCAAGGTAAGCAAGCTGCTGGTGACGTTGCTAAGGATGAACTAAACCACCCTGGAAACTCTAACGCTGCTGTAGGAATGGCAATTTCTGGAGCAAGAGGTTCAATGGATAACTTGACCATGATGGCAGGAAGTATCGGACAAGCGAAAGTTCGTGGTGCACGTCTTGAGCGTGGCTACCACCAGCGTGTTCTTCCTCACTTCAAGCGTGGAGGATTAGGTGCAACAGAGAAAGGATTCATTTCCTCCTCATTTAAGCGTGGTCTTGAACCAACAGAGTTCTTCATGCTATCTGTTTCAGGAAGAGAATCACTGGTTGATACTGCGGTTCGTACTAGTAAGTCCGGTTACATGCAGCGAAGGCTGATTAACGCAATGGACGACCTAAAGGTATTCAATGACGGGAAGTTGTCAGTCAGAAATACAGCTGACAGAATTATTCAGTTCTCTTATGGAGAAGATGGAATCGATCCAAGCCGTGGAGTCCACGGAAAGCCGTTCAACATCGATGTAATTGTCGATGAAGCCCTAGGCACAGACGGTCCAACGAAGGTCAACGAAGATTACGTTGACAGAGGTGACAAGGAATTCGACCTTGGATATGACGAGGGTGATTCCGAAGCAGCAGCAGGAGGTGATTTGTGATGGTAGTAAAGAGCGCAACCAAAAAGAAATTGATGGATATGCTTGTTCCTGAAGAGTTTGCTCACAAGTTGGCAGATGACAGAAAGTGGGACGATGTTAAGATTCTAACAGCACAAGAGATTGCTCAGTTCTGTGAGACCGATTCGGATACGGCTGCAAGAATTCATGGGATTATTTCTGGTGCAGCATCACCAAGTCGTGATGCAACTAGTGATAACTCGGCAACGACATCTGTTCGCCTTCGCCGTGGAACTCGCCGTCGTCGCACTGCAAAGACAGTTCAAGAATTGGAAGTCTACGCTCCAGAGTTGAATGATGATGGAATCCCTACAATTTACGATGATGAACTAGCAAATGACGCTGTATTCAAATCAATTAAAGCAGCAGCAGATAATAATGGATTCAAATTCTCTCAACAGACAATTCACGATTTGACAGAAGCTGTTCACAACAGAGAAATGGTCAAGTTGACAAAGAAGCAGGCTGAAAAACTGGTTGCCGAAGCTGCAAAGGCCAGGGACATGGCTCTTATTGACCCATACGAGGCTGCAGGAATTATCACGGCACAATCTATTGGAGAACCGGGTACTCAGATGACTATGCGTACTTTCCACTATGCGGGTGTTGCAACTGTAAACGTCACTCAAGGTTTGCCAAGAATTATCGAAATTGTCGATGCTCGTAAAGTTCCAAACACCCCAACTATGACTATTCGTCTTAAGGGTGAAAACAGTAAGTCTGCAGACGCTGCTAAAAAATTGGCAGCAGCAATTGAGATTACAACTACTGTAAACATTGCAGACATTGATACTGACGTTGCACAACGAAGATTAGTTCTGAAACTGAAGAAAGGCAACTTGAAGCAGAAAGGAATGACTCCTGCTGAAGTAAAGGACAAGTTGGAGCGTGCTCTGAGACTGTACGTAGAGGCAGATAAGGAGAAGAACCCTTCAACCCTAACTTTGATTCCTGGAATTCAAACAGAAGAAGATATGAAGACATTAGCAGAGAATCCTCCTTCATACACTGAACTACTACAACTTGAAGATAAGATTCGAGATATGCGTTTGAAAGGGGTTCCTAATGTTGAGAGAGCTAACGTTCAATTAGACGATAAGACTGGTGAGTATTATCTTTCAACTATTGGAAGTAACTTATCCAGAATTTCTGACATGGAAGGAATCGACAGATCTAGAACTTACACAAACAACATCATTGAGATTTACGAGTACCTTGGTATTGAGGCCGCTCGTCAAGCAATTGTCAATGAATTGCAAGCAACTCTAGACGGAGCACGCCTGGAAGTCGATGTTAGACACTTGCTGATGGTTTCTGATGTAATGACTAGCGAAGGAGAAGTTCGTGCGATTGGTCGCCACGGTGTATCTGGAACCAAGCACTCGATTCTTGCTCGTGCTGCTTTCGAAGTTACTGTAAATCACTTGCTGAAAGCAGGTATTATCGGAGAGAGAGACAACCTAACTGGTGTTGCTGAGAACATTATCGTTGGTCAGCCAATTAGTCTTGGTACAGGTTCTGTGGAATTATATTACATCCCAGAGTGAATTCAACATTGAGAAGCAAAATTGTGGAGGAATGAAAAATGGATATAAGTAGACAACTGAAGATTGCAAGTACAACAGGGAAACTATTGTTTGGCCAACGCCAAGCAGTTGATGCATGTGCTAAGGGAGATGCTAAGTGCATCGTATTAGCAGCTAACTGCCCTCAAGAGTACATTGACGAACTTGCTGCAAAGCACCCAGAAGTAACTATGCATAGAACACTATTGGTAAACCGTGACCTTGGTGTTGCATCTGGAAAGCCGTTCAGCATATCGGCAATCACTGTCATAGATGCTGGCGATTCAGACTTACTAACTTTGAACAGTAACCTAGAGTGAAACTAAAGACGGTTTCATCCTAGAGGGTGCATGGCCCTTGACATGGTCGCAGTTCTAAGGAGGTTAAGTGTCAGCATTGACACTAATTCACCTCCTCTTACTGCCCCTGGCGTTATTTCTTGGTTTGGAAGATTATTCGATGTCACTCCAGAACAATCAAATCTTGGGATGAAAGAAGGAATGGAATTATGGGGGACAGGACAGGGTTTTGCTCCTCTCGATTTAGCAGGAATTGAATCATGGCTATTTGATGCCCCTAGAGGCGATCACTTACTAATTGCAGAGAGGAAAATTAACTTTGATGTGAAGGATGCTCCCTCAAGGGAAGGTAGAAATTTGGTTATCTGGACATTGAATGATATCGCTGCATTCATTGGACATGCCGTGATTGATGGCAGGCTACAAATTTTAGAAGAAGAATTTGATTCTGAAGAAGAATTTGAACACGATATTTTCTCTGGACCAGGTCCATTTGCTCTCAAGCCATCAAATGATTTTTCATCGTTAGATGAGAAAGGCCTAGATGTCTCGATGTCTAAACCTGTATTGATTCCCGCCAAGCTCCACAAAGTAACAGGGATATTGAAAGGTCCGGGTGAAGATGAAATTACTCGGTGGGTCTTGAACAGTGGTGGTTTACATTTATTGCATGAGTTTGAATTGTTAGAGCGCTCTCCAATGCTTAATCATGTCAAGATGGAAATAGATCAAAATCCAGATTTCTCAGAACTACTGTCTGAGAGGCGCTCACATTCTGATGGAATGGGTGATTTGCTCCGCTGGTGGACATTCGATTCAGAAACATCAACTGTAGAGACGTATGATGTGCTAGTACCTGCTCACAAAGGCATAGATGCAACTGGTTCTGAATGGGTTTTAGATGGTGTTTCGAATAAGCTACACTTGAACTATTGAACAAAGGATTCATGACCTTCAATCTTGACCACTGCTCATGCGCACACGTGGAATGCTGAGCATAGCAATCATCGCAGTTTTGCTGGGAAGTTTAATTCCTATCTCCAATAATGTAGAATTGGATGATGTTGAAAACAAATTATTTGCTAATTCTGAACCGGAATTGCTAATCCGAGCAGGTACCTCTTCAGGCCACGTAAACGGCACAGGTATCGGCGCAATACCAAATGGTTGGGTCGTTGCAGGAGACACTAAGCACTCTCTAACTTTTGGGAGCACACAACTACAGGCAACTTCTCCATACAACGGACAATTGGATTCGGACACTTATGTTGCAGCCATGGATGAACAAGGCAACTGGCTATGGGCATTAATGCCAGATGCCACACAGGGATTGACCCTATTGCAAACAATGGAAGTTACAATGGCAGGGGACACATACATTGCAGGTTTGATTTTTGGAACTGTGATATTTGGTTCACAACCTTCCTCTCCGGCTTTGACCTCACAGAATGGCGCAGGTGATGGCTTCATCGCAAAGATAGACCCAACCGGCCAGTGGGTTTGGGCAACATCATTCAACACCGCAGGAGGTACAGGTAATTTCAGCATAATTACAGGAGTTGCTGAAACATTCACGGGTAATGTAATCGTTTCAGGTGTCCATCAAGGCTCTACTGACTTTGGAGGAATTACTGAGGTAAGTGCAGATGATGAGTTATTCCTAGTCGAATTAGATAGAAATTCAGGCTCAACAAATTGGGCGGTTACAGCCGGAGGAATCGGTGATGATGAAGGTGGTCCAGTCGGTGTTGACTCAATGGGTAATATCTGGCAGGCTGGTACTACTACCGGTTCATTCACTGAGAATGGAATGACATACCAAGCTGTTAGCCAACGTGATACAATTCTGATCAAATGGAATCCATCTGGTGTTGCTCAGAGTATTACTGGGTTCTCTAGTGCAGCATCGGAGATTAATTTGCCAGATGATTTGTTAATTACTCCAAATGACGATGTTATTGTTTCAGGTGTATTTTTGGGTTCAATGGATGCAGGAAATCAAAACATATTGTCTGACAAGGGTAACGGGGATGCTTACATCGTTAAAGTCCTAAAATCAGGTACTACATCTTGGGCTACTAGCGCAGGAGGCAGTAGTGCTACAGAGAGGGCATCGTCAATTGCTCAGACATCTACGGGAGATTTCATTGTTGGTGGCTTAATTTCAGGTTCTACTGACTTTGGGATCCATGTTGCGAACACTAACGGTGGATTAGACCTCTACATGGCTATGCTTGATTCGAATGGTAATTGGGATTGGGTTGAGAATCTAGGAAGCACCTCTGATGATTTATTCGCTGGCGTTGCAGTTAACATGAGCGACATTCCTGCGGCATTTGGATCATTCCAAACTACAATCAACAAAGGAACTCAATCTGTAACAAGTAGCGGTGGTCTAGACCTAGTCGTATGGGCCCTTGACCCAGTCAATAATGCAGACAAGGACAATGACGGTGTCAATGATTTGACAGACAACTGTCCTAACACTAACAATCCTCTCCAAATTGATTCCGATTTGGATGGAGACGGTGACGAGTGCGATTACGATGATGATAATGATGGAATTACCGACAATTCCGGTGACGACTGTCCTCGTGGCGGGGCGTGGAACTGGACTAGTGATTCTACTACAGACTTTGACAACGATGGTTGTAAAGATTCTAGCGAAGACAACGACGATGACAATGATGGCGTCGAGGACGACAATGATGGTTGTTTGAGTTCTTACACTCCTCCAAGAAATTGGTGGGTTTCAGATTCCTCAAATGATTTGGATGGCGATGGATGTAGAGATGCAGATGAAGACTATGACGACGATGGTGATGGTTTCGATGATGCAGCTGATGATTGTAACAAAGTTGCAGGCTCCTCCACATTGGGAGCATACACTGGATGCGTTGATAGTGATGATGATGGCTGGGCAGACCTAGAGGATTCTTGTCCAAATACACCAGGTAATTCCACTTTGGGTGGTACCCTAGCATGTCCTGATACAGATGGTGATGGATGGGCGAATTCTGATGATGATTTACCAAATGAACCAACTCAATGGATTGATTCAGATGGTGACGGGTATGGTGACAACCAAGATGGTAACACTCCAGACCACTGTCCATCAGTATCAGGAACCTCAGTTCTAGATAGATATGGATGCCCAGACCCAGACATGGACGGATATTCTTCTGCTGATGATGATTGGACTGTTGGCGATGGTGCTGATGCATTCCCTACTGATGACACCCAGTGGTCTGATTGGGATGAAGATGGCTTTGGAGACAATTACGGAAACCTCTCATGGATAGACCGTAACCAAAACTGGCCTGGTGAATATTATCAATATGCTAGAGACCAAGATGCCTGTCCAACTTTGCCGGGTAACTCTTGGCAAGACGATATCCTAGGATGTCCGGATAGTGACGGAGACGGTTGGGCTAATTTCATGGATGCATTCCCTGCAGACCCTAACGAATATCTTGACTCAGATGGCGATGGAATCGCAGATGGATACGATGAATGTCCTGAGTTCTATGGCAATTCAACTGAGGATGTTGCAGGATGTCCTGACTTCGACGGTGATGGATGGGCAGACCCACCTAAAGGAACCGATTGGAATCCAAGTGATTCAACTCAATGGGCTGATTCAGATGGAGATGGATATGGTGACAATCCTGAAGGAACTAATCCGGATTCATGCGCAAATGAATCAGGTTACTCATTCCAAGGAGGAATTCTTGGATGCATAGATTCAGACAACGATGGTTGGGCTGATCTAATCGATGCCTTCCCTGAAGAATCATCACAATGGAACGATACTGATGGTGATGGATTCGGTGACAATCTAAACGGCAAGGATGCTGACGAGTGTCCTGATGTTGCAGGAGTAGCAAAACAAAACGGATGTGAGGCAGTA
>MDSV01062373.1_pt1 | contig 13347 bp, 14 predicted proteins | sample 810851 | NCBI WGS metagenome assembly MDSV01 (sample SAMN05326640, study PRJNA326480) | marine metagenome | isolation source: seawater | place: Atlantic Ocean: North East | collected 2012 | reverse complement strand
CAGTGTTTCTCTTAAAGGGCCAGATGGTAAGGTCATTCCATTACCTATTAGTTGATTAGAATTAAAGCATAAGATATTTAAATCTTTTTTAATTGAACTATCTTGAAAACCATCATCCAAAATAATTGTTTTAACTTTTCTTTCTATTGCTTGGCCAACAGCCTTTACTCTAGATGAATGAACAAAAATATTTTCTACTTTCTCTTTTATAAAGTTAATTTCATCAAAGTGCTCTTCATAAAATTTTTTAACGATTGCAGGATTCTTATTTAATTTTTTAAGTATTTCATATAATTTAACTGATAAAGGAGTTTTTCCAGTACCACCCAAGTATATATTTCCCACACAAATTACAGGTATGCTAAAAACTTTTTTTTTCGTAGCTAGATTTTTGATCAATGAAAAAAATTGTATTAAAATTGCTATAGGAAATAAAAGTATTGCTAAAAAACTGGAGTAATTATAGTCCCAAAATCTTGGCTTAAATATTTTCATTTTATAAGTATTTGATTTATTTCTTGAATTGTATTTTTAAGAATGTCTTGTCCATAACGATTTATATTTTCAATTTTTTTTTCATCTATATTCTTAGGTTTTTGTAAATCTAAAATAATTTCTTTAGAGAGATCTTGGTAATTATTAATTTCTTTTGCCATTTCATTTCTATTTAAGTATTCATAAACCTCTAAAAAGTTATAAATAAAGGGACCATGATAAACTTTACACCCTTTCTTTGCTGCCTCAATAGGATTTTGCCCTCCTACGCTACTTAATTTTTTTATTAAAGACTTTCCTATAAAAACACTTTTACAATAATCGTAGTATTTAGAAATATTTCCAAACGAATTAACCAAGATTATTTCTACCCCTTCTTTAATCGAGTCTTCTTCATTTAAGATCTGGGCTTTTAGATTTTTCTTTTTACATATAGAAATAATATTTTTATTTCTATGAATATGTCGTGGAATAATTATTGTTATTAAGTTGTTATATTTTTTTTTAATTTCATTATGTGCTTCAATACAAATAATTTCTTCATTTTTATGCGTGCTAGCAGCACACCAAACTTTATGATTATCTAAATATTTTATTTTACTTTTATCTAGTTTTTCATTTTGTTCTTGATTAGAAATATATTTCAAATTTCCGAAGTATTTTGGATTTTCTGATCCCAACCTTTTTAAACTTTCAAAAGAGTCTTTACTTGAAGCTAAACATAAATCAAAAGATGAAAAGTTCTTCTTTGCAAATTCTTTAAACAGCGACCATCTACTAAAAGTTTTATTTGTTATTCTTCCATTAACCAAGGCTAAATTAATTTTTCTTCTTTTAATTTCATGTAAAAAATTTGGCCATATTTCAGAGTCGACAAATATTATTAAAAAAGGTTTCCAATTATTTAAAAACTTTTTTATTAAATAAGGCAAATCAAATGGAAAATAGTGGTGATAAAAATTTATTTCATTTTTAAATCTCTTTTCAATCATTCTTCCTGAGCTTAAAGTTGTAGAAGTAACAAGAATTTTTTTATTTTTTTTTAAAAAAAAATCGATTAGTGGAATTATACTTGTAATTTCTCCAATACTTGCACCATGAAACCAAATTAAATCTTCATTTTCTTTGAAATTATAATTATTTGGACCAATTAAGAATTTTTCAATGTATCTTTTATCATCTTCTTTTCCTAAAATTTTTCTTAAATAAATAAGTAATATATATAATGGAAAAAAAAATATTGTTAAAATTCTATAAGTAAAAAACATTAAATTTTATTTTAATTGTTTTTGATAAAGTGATTTATATTCGCTACAATTTTTAATTAAACTTGAATGGTTCCCCGAGTCTATAATTGTTCCATCTTTAATAACATATATTTTTTCCGCATTATGAATTGTAGAAAGCCTATGAGCTATAACTAATGTAGTTTTATTCTTAGTTAAATTTTGAATTGCATTTTGTACAATTTCCTCAGAGTCGGCATCTAAAGAAGAAGTAGCTTCATCCAGAAGAATAATTGGAGATTTTTTTAATATAGCTCTTGCAATTGATACTCTTTGTTTTTGGCCTCCTGATAATCTAACTCCATTTTCGCCTATAATAGTATCATAAGATTTAGGAAGCTTACTTATAAATTCATCGGCAGCTGCAAATTTGCAAGCCTCAAAAATTTCATCATCTGAAGCATCTGATTTTGCATAAGAAATATTTGCTTTAATTGTATCATCAAATAAAATTACATCTTGGCTTACAAGTGAAATATTCTTTCTAAGAGAGTTTAAAGAAACATTTTTTATATTCTGATCATCTATAAATATCTCTCCTTTTTGAGGATCATAAAATCTAGGAAGCAAATTTATTATAGTACTTTTTCCCGCTCCACTATGTCCTACAAACGCAGTCATTGATCCTCCTTTGATATCCAGACTAACATTTTGAATAGCTTGCTCCTTAGTGCTCTGATACTTGAAAGAAACATTTGTAAATTTAATATTAGAATTATTAATCTTTATATTTGGAAGATTAGAATTATTTTTTATTTTTATTGGTTTATCGATAACTTCAAATACTCTTTTTGCTGCAGCTGCACCTTGATAAGCTACCATATTAATCGTAGCTAAAGATCTTATTGGCTGATAAGCTAGCATCATTGCCGCTAAGAAAGAAAAAAAATTATTAACACCTAACTCTCCAGCAGAAATCAATTTTCCTGAAAAATAAATAAAACCGGCGATCATTATTCCAGTCAAAATTTCCATTATAGGTGTTGCTCTTATCATCACACTAGCGATTTTAATATTTTTATTAACTAATTCGTCTATAACTTTTTTTGCATTGGAGCTTTCAGCTTTTTCTTTTTGATATATTCTTATCATTTTCGATCCTTTAAATATTTCTGATAAAAAAGCAGTTAGTCTTCCAGATATTTCTCCAGCCTCCCCTGTAGCTTTACCTATTCTCTTTCCTAAACTTTTTGCTAAAGTTCCTGCTAGTGGCATCATTAGTAAAGCAAAGATTGATAACTTCCAGTTTTGATAAAACATAACACTTACAAGAGCAATTAATGTAAATGTATCTTTCATTAAATTTAATACTCCAGTACTCACTAAGTTTTGTATCATCATTGCATCAAAAGTAATATTTGAAATATATTTTCCGGAGTGTTTGTTCTCTAAAGTTTCAATATCTGATAAGAGTATATTGTTTGCTACTTGCTCTTGAACTTCACCCGAAATTCTTTGACCAACTTTTATTATATTTATTCTTGCAAAGTACAAAGAGATTCCTTTTGCTGAAAAGGCCACCATAATCAAAATAGGAATGAGCCAGGCAAAAGTTTTATCTTGATCAATAAATATTTTTTTAACCGCAGGGTCTAGTAACCAAGCCGTAGCAGAAGTACTTCCAGCAACTATTAAAGATAATAATAAAGATAAGATTATTCTTTTAAAATATCTTCTAACATACTCTCTGTATAATCTTTTTAAAATAATAGTAAGTTCTTTTAATTTCATTTTTAATTTAAAGATATTGTTAGAATGTTAGAAAATAAAATTAAACCAGATAAGTTGTTAACCTTAAATGCTTTCAAACAATTTTTGGGTTTATTTTTATCAAAAATTTTTACTTGATAGACTAAACTTAAGCTAAAAATAATCATTAATATTGTTACTAAATTATTTTCAATCATATTAGAATAGAACAAAAAAACTAATAAAGTTAAAGTTACTGAATAACATGTGCTTACAAATAACTTTATTTTATTTTTAAATTTTATTGCTGTAGATTTATTTCCAATAATTTCATCATCAACTATATCCTGAACGCCATAAATTGTGTCATAGCCTAATGTCCAAAATATGGCCGCAAGATAAAGAATGATTATTTCTATTGATACTTCATTTGTTATCGACGCCCAAGCCATTATTATTCCCCAATTAAAAGTTAAACCCAGGAATAATTGAGGCCAGTAAGTTATTCTTTTCATAAACGGATAAGAAAACGCCAATATCATTGAACCTAATCCTAAAAAAATAGTTAGATGGTTGAATTGGATTAAAATAAAAAAAGCTATTGAGCAAAGAAGAGCTGTATAGACTAGAGCTTTTTTAATAGAAATTAAATTTGAAGCTAAGGGTCTTTTCTTTGTTCTTTGAACTTTTTTATCAATATCTACATCTACGATATCATTTACTATACAACCGGCACTTCTCATTAAAACTGAGCCAAGAAAAAAAAGTGATAAAAAATATAAAAATTGACTCATATTTTGATTTACTTGGTAAGCAAAAGCTAACCCCCAAGCACAAGGCCAAAATAGAAGCATGAATCCAATAGGTTTATTTAATCTTGTTAGTTCAATAAAAATTTTTAACTGACTCATTATAAATATGACTTGTAAATATCAAACACAATCTTCATAATCAATTTGATTCGATATGAATATAGATTACACAGTAACAGCTTTAATGTTTCCAGCTATTCCACTGTTAATGAGTGTTTATAGTAATAGATTTCATACTCTGAGCTCATTAATCAGAAAATTACATGATCAGCATGTCTTTCAAAAACAAATACCACCCGAATGGGAAAAACAATTACATAATCTCAATAACAGAGTAAACTTCTTAAAGTATACAATGGGATTTGCTTCTTTTGGATTTCTTTTCAATATGCTTACTGTTTTTGGCCTATACCTAGGACAAATACAAATTGCTAGAATTATATTTGGACTTTGTTGTCTCTGTATGGTTTTTTCAATATTTCTTTTTTTACAAGAAATAAGACTTTCTAATAAAGCTTTAAAATTTCACTTGAGTGACATGAAGTCAATGAAGGATGATTTAAGCTAGAAATTATTTTTTTCTAACAATTTTTTTTTAAATAGAGAAATACCTTCTTTCATCTTATTTTTGTAAGATTCTTTAAATGTTTCTAACTGCCATCCAGACATTCTATTTTGAATTTCTTTTAAATTGTTTTTTTTCCAATCATTCTTTGTAGTTTTATCAATCCAATTTTTTTTTTCTTCATTTGTCCTAGCACAACCATAACAATAACCTGAAACTGGATCAGTTTTACAAATACTTATGCACGGTGAAATAATATCTTGATTTTCCATTAAGGTGTTAAAATTGCAGGTCCTATAATTTTTCTTGACTCAAGGTCTTTATGAGCTTGCTTAGCTTCGCTTAGTTTGTACTCTTTATATATTTTTATTTTAACTTTTCCAAACTTGATTTTTTCAAATAAATCTTTAGCAGCTTCATTTAATTCATTCTGGGTACTCAAGTATTGTCCCATTGAGGGTCTTACAAAAAATAAACCTTTGGGTTGTAATAATTTTGGCACATCTATTGGAGATAATGCACCTGATGCATTTCCAAAGGACACCATCATTCCTCTTGCTTTTAAGCAGATCAATGATTTTTCAAAAGTATCTTTACCAACGCCATCATACACAACATCAACACCTTTATTATTAGTTATTTCAAGAACTTTTTTATCAAAACTTTCTTTTTTATAATTTATAACAAAATCACAACCATTTTTTTTTGCAATTTCAATTTTTTCATCTGAACCTACAGTGCCAATTAATTTACAACCAATGCTTTTTGCCCATTGAGAAAAAATTTGTCCAACTCCTCCTGCCGCAGCATGGAATAAAATTATATTCCTAGCATTGACTTTAAATGTTTTATTTAAAAGGTAAAATACCGTAAGGCCTTTTGTCATAATACTAGCGGCAACTTTATGAGTGACACCATCAGGTATTTTAACAGCAATTTTTTCTGGTATATTTCTTTCCTCTGAATAAGATCCCAGAGGAGGCGCAGCATAAGCTATATTATCACCCTTATTAAAATTTTTTACTTCAGATCCAACATCCATTACAATTCCTGCACCTTCTAATCCAATTCCATGAGGTAACTTCACAGGATACAGCCCGCTTCTATGATAGGTATCAATATAATTCAGTCCAATAGCTATATTTTTTACTCTTATATCTTGAGGACCTGGAGGTTCAGGGGTGACATTTTCAATCTCCAAAACGTCTGGACCGCCATTTTTTTTTATAATAATTGATCTTGGCATTTTCAGAAACCTACTTGAACCTTTAGTATTTTGCAAATGTTCCGTTATTATAGTCCTGAATTGCCTCTAGAATTTCTGCTTTAGTATTCATTACAAAAGGACCACCCCTTGCTATTGACTCTCCGATTGGTTTTCCTGCAATAAATAAAAACTCACTTTTTTTGTTTGCTTTGATAAATAATTTATTTCCCTTTTCTAACAATATTAATTGAGAATTTTTTGTTTTGGAGTGATTAGCTGATCCAATATTTAGCTCACCTGTAAGCAAGTAAATAAAGGAGTTATGGTTTTCAGGAGGACTATACTGAAATTTTTTACCTTCCTCTAAAATGGTATGGAAATAAATTGGCTCTACATTATGATTTTTTTGTGGTCCTTCAGCTTTTTCAAATTTTCCAGCTATAACCTTAACTATTTTTTCATTATCCTTATGCACTCCAAGCTCTGATCCCTTAATATAAAGGTACTCTGGTTTATTTTTTTTTAGTTTTGCCGGCATATTAATCCATAGCTGGAAACCAAGTAATTTACCATCCGACATAGCTGGCATCTCTGAGTGAATTATTCCTCTTCCAGTTTTCATCCACTGAACATCTCCAGGTACCATTTTTCCCTTTGATCCTGTGCTATCTTTATGTTCAAATTCCCCATTCAACATATAAGTTACAGTTTCTATACCTCTATGAGGATGAGGAGGAAATCCTGCTAAATAATCATCTTTATTTTCTGAGCCAAACTCATCTAGCATTAAAAAAGGATCAACATAATCTGCTTCTGGGGTACCAATACTTCTTTTTAATTTTACTCCAGCACCATCTGATGTTTTTAAAGCATTAATTATTTTTTTTATCTCAATTATTTTCATTTGATTAATATAAATACTGCTTAAACTATATCAAGTAGCTTTGTTAACTCATCAATTTCATAACTAGGTTTAAAATCAAGATTATCAAAAATACTTTTATTTCTATTTACCCAAATAGCATTATATCCATAATTTCCACCTCCTGAAACATCCCAGGTATTAGAACTTAAAAAAGCTATTTCTTCTGCTTTAATCTGATATTTTTTAATTGGCATATTGTATACTTTTGGGTCAGGCTTATATATTCCAACTGTTTCAATTGAAAAAATATCATCAAATAATTCCTCAAAATCATTACTTTTTACCAACTCATTTAAAAGAGAAGGGGTTCCATTTGAAAGTATAGCGAGCTTAAAGTTTTTCTTTTTTAAATTTTTTAAAACTTCTTTCACTTCTGGGTATGGAGATAAAACTTTATATAGATTTAGTAATTCATTTTTCATATTTTTATCTATATTAAAAACTTTCATAGATTTTTCTAAGCTATCCTCGGTAACTTGCTCAAAGTTTTTATGTTTTTTCATTAAGCTCCTTAGCCATGTATATTCAAGCTGAGTAGTTCTCCAAAAATTAGCGAAGGCTACCCACTGATTACCAATTTTATCTTTGCATTTTTCAGCTGCTGAATTTACATCAAATAATGTGCCATACGCATCAAAGACTATTACTTTTATGGTCATATTAGATTTATAAAAATTTTTTTTTTGAGGTTAAGCTAACTTGCATTATGTGATCCATCGCAGAGTGGCTGATCATTAGTTTGTTTACAAGTGCAGAAAAAATCTTTTTTAGTTTGATTTGCCTTATATGCTAAAGGATCAAATTCTGTTCCTTTATGAGATCCATCACAAAAAGGCTGTTTTGAACTTTTTCCACAAGTACACCAGTAATAAGTTTTACCCTCAATAACATCTATCCCAATAGGAGTATCTCCTGCTCTTTTACCTTTTTTCATTATGTTTATCTTTTATAATTAATTTAGCATTATATTTATTGTATATAAAATATATGAGTAACATAAGATTATATTATCCGGAAACAATAATTGAAAACTCTATAAGCTTGCTTTCCAAAGAGCACGCACACTATCTTTCAAATGTAATGAGATTAAAAAGAGGCTCAAATGTAAATTTCTTTAATAAAAATGGTGAGTGGACAAGTCAAATAGTATTTTTAGAAAGAGATAGAGTAGAGGTAAAATTTTTAAAAAAGATAACAGAGCCCTCAGTATTAGGAAATATTGAATTAATTATATGTCTAGTAAAAAAACAGTCTATGGAAATTGTTTTACAAAAAGCTACAGAACTTGGTGTTAGAAAAATTATCCCAGTTATTTCTGAAAGGACAGAGATTAAAGATTTAAATATTGAAAGAGCTAATAAGATTGTTATTGAAGCAACAGAGCAATCAAATCAGTTAATTGTTCCAGAAATTCAAGAGCCGAAAAAATTAAAAAACTTTATTAATTCATTAGATGATAATGTTAACTTACTTTTTGCTGATATTAATAGTAAAAAAAAAATTGATATTAAACTTATTCAAAATCTTAATAAAATTTCAATTCTGATTGGGCCCGAAGGAGACTTTTCTCCTGCCGAAAGAGAAATGATTTTAAATAGAAACAATACTATTTCATTTTCACTTTCAAAAAACATTTTAAGAACCGAGACAGCTGTGATTTCAGCACTGTCTTTAATTAACTATTCTTTAAATTTATAAAATTTTTTTAATTATTTTTAAAGACTCTTCGAGATTATCATGATGTGTAATTCGATCAGCATATTTTCCATCTTTTAATAAAAGAACAGGTGAGCTATGATCTACGGTATAACTTCCACTATCAGAAAATATCTTTTGACTTTTAATACCCCATGACTTGGATAAAGTAAAAATTTCTTCAGATTTTCCAGTTATACCAATAATTTTATTTTCAAAAGAACTCAAATAATCTTTCATGACATTTGTTGTATCCCGTTCTGGATCAATACTAATAAAAAAAACTTTTAAAGTTTTTTTTTCTTTTTTTAATTCATCTATAATCAAAGTTAGCTTATTTAAAGTAATTGGACACACATCTGGACAGTTAGTGAAACCAAAAAAAAGTGCAGTCGCGGGTCCCTGAAAAGATTTTTCAGTTATTTTATTATTGTCTACATCTTTCAATGAAAAGGATGACCCAGTAATTGATGCGACATATTCATCTTTCTTATCTTGAACCGATAAAATTATTGGTAACATGATAAACAAGAAGATAACTAAACAACCAGTGAGAACTGTTATAGATGTTTTTAATTTCATACGTGGTATAATTAATCAATATGTCTAGTTTTATAAAGAAAATTTTTGGCGCACTTGCAGTAAAACCTTGGGAGGAAAGTCAAGCAAAGATTGACAATTATAATGTTGGTCGTGCGTTTAAGGGAATGTCATCACATGTTTCAGCAGTAATAATAATTTTTGGAGTGAGTACAGTAATTTTCAGTCTAGTAGTTACAGCTTATCTTTACACTATTCCTCCTGATCAAGACACAACGTTTGTGTTTAAACCTAATTTATTTTGGCTTAATACTTTTGTTTTGATTTTAGTAGCCTATGTTTTTAGAAAAATCATAAAAGATTTAGAGAGCAGTCAAACCTCAAAGATAAAAAGAAATTTAATTCTAGTTGGAGGTCTAAGTTATTTATTCTTATTTGGACAAATATTTTTATGGTTTCAATTAATGGAAAGTGGAAAATTTGTATCTACTAATTCTTATTTTACATCTTTTTATTTTTTTACCGCTCTTCATGGACTTCATCTTTTAGGAGGTTTATTATTTTGGGGAAAGGTTTCTTCTAAAATCCTAAGACTAGAGGAAGAAAAAATTATAAATGAAAAAAACAAAGTAGAAGCCTTATCTCTTTACTGGATGTTTCTATTAATTGTTTGGCTAGTGTTTTTTTTAATTGTATATGTTTTTAATGATACTGTAATTGCTTGGTGTAAGGCTTTAATTTCTTAAAATTAAATTAGAGAAACAGAACAAGAATTGATCCTAATAAAGCAATCATAAATAATAGAAAATAAACTGATTTCAAATATTTTTTTATTTCAGGTTTTTTTTCCCCTTTTGAAAAAACTCCAGCCCCAAAAGAGATGACTATAAAAAAAATGAAGATTAAGGAAAGTATAGCTATCAAAATTCCCAGTTTTCCAATCATTTGTTCCTTTCTGTATAACCCTTATAAGACATTTTGTCCCTAGGTTAATGCGACCTTTTATTTTATAACCTAATTATTATGATCACAGGTCTAGTATTTTTGGCTGTAATAGTTGGTTCAATAGCTTTTCATGTTTGGACACCCTGGTGGTGGACTGACATTGCTTCAAACTGGGGAGCAATGGATGATACTATAGTTTTAACTTTTTGGATCGGTGGCGGTGTTTTTATTTTAGTTTGCCTATTTATGACTTACTGCATTTTTAGATACTCTTATAAAGAAGGACGTAGAGCAGAATATAAACCTGAAGATAAAAAATTAGAAAAAACATTAACTTGGTTGACAACTATTGGTGTTGTAGCTCTTTTAGCTCCAGGACTTATTGTATGGAATAATTATATAAGAGTTCCTGACAATGCCATTCATGTTGAAGTGATGGCATGGCAATGGGGTTGGAAATATAGATTACCTGGTGAAGATGGAAAACTAGGAACATCAAGTAATAAAATTATTAGTGACGATAATCCTTTTGGAATGAACTCAGATGATCCAAATGGAAAAGATGATATTTTTGTTGAAAGCAACGAATTACATTTAGCGAAGAATAGACCAGTAAAAATTTTATTAAGGTCAATAGATGTTTTGCATAACTATTATGTTCCTCAATTTAGATCAAAAATGGATGCTGTACCTGGGACTATTACTTATTATTGGTTTGAACCAACCAAAAATGGAGAATATGAAGTTTTATGTGCTGAGTACTGTGGTGTTGGTCACTACGCTATGAGAGGAACAGTAGTAGTAGAAGATGAAGAAGATTATAAAAAATGGCTTGCCCAACATGAAACTTTCTCTAGTTTTATAGCTAAAAGGAAAATTAATAATTTTAAAAATCAAAAAATAGCTAAAATTAATAATTTATTAAATGATAAAAAAAGTATATTAAAGGAAGAAAATGTCAGATGATCTAAATATAAAAAAGAATTCAAAAGTCAAAATAAAATCTTCTAGTGTTTCTGGAGGAGGGACGGATATTGATTACGTTAGACCTGCAGAATTACCAGAGCAGGATCTATATCATGGTCATAGTTTTATAACTAAATGGATTTTTTGCCAGGATGCAAAAGTTATTGGAGTTCAGTATACGCTTACAGCAGTTTTTACAGGTGTAGTTGGTCTTATTCTTTCTTGGATGATGCGTATGCAACTAGGTTTTCCGGAATTATTTCCATTTCTAACAGCAGAGTCATATTATCAATTTGTTACAATGCACGGGATGATAATGGTGGTTTATTTATTAACCGCGCTGTTTCTTGGGGGATTTGGAAATTATTTAATTCCTTTAATGGTTGGGGCAAGGGATATGGTTTTCCCCTACGTAAACATGGTCAGTTATTGGATGTTTTTTGTAGCAGTAGTAGTTCTTATGGCTAGTTTCTTTGTACCAGGTGGACCCACCGGGTCTGGCTGGACTTTGTATCCACCTCAAGCAATTTTGGAAGGAACACCGGGATCTGGTTATGGAATTCTTTTAATGCTTATATCTTTATCTTTATTTGTCATAGGTTTTACGATGGGTGGATTAAACTATGTAATCACTATTTTGCAAGCTAGAACAAGAGGAATGAGTTTGATGAGAATGCCTTTAACTATTTGGGGAATTTTTACCGCAACGGTTCTTGCATTATTAGCTTTTCCAGCATTACTTGTAAGTTCTATCATGATGACATTAGACAAAGTGCTAGGAACTAGTTTTTTTATGCCAACTATTATAAAAGCAGGTGAAGCACTTTCTTATGACGGTGGTAGTCCGATACTTTTCCAACACTTATTTTGGTTTTTTGGTCATCCAGAGGTTTATATTGTTGCACTTCCTGCTTTTGGAATAGTTTCTGATCTAATTTCTGTACACTCTAGAAAAAATATTTTTGGATACAGAATGATGGTTTGGGCTATTGTAGGAATTGGCGCACTAAGCTTTTTTGTCTGGGCTCACCATATGTACGTTAGTGGAATGAGTCCTTGGTTTGGATTTTTCTTTGCAACTACTACACTTATTATAGCAGTGCCAACCGCGCTTAAAGTCTACAATTGGATACTTACTCTTTGGAGAGGAAATATTAGATTAAATACTGTTATGCTTTTTTGTTTAGGTTTTATAGTTACTTTTGTAAATGGAGGAATTACTGGAATTTTTTTAGGCAATGTTGCTGTGGACGTCCCACTCTCTGATACTTACTTTGTAATTGCTCACTTTCATATGGTAATGGGTATAGCCCCGCTTATGGTAATTTTTGGAGCTATATACCATTGGTTTCCTTTAATCACTGGAAGATTGATGGATGAAACTTTAGGTAAATGGCACTTTTGGGTAACTTTTTTAGGTGCTTATTCTATCTATTTCCCTATGCACTATTTAGGTTTCATAGGAGTTCCAAGAAGATATTTTGAGATGTATGACAGTCCTTACATGACATCTGCAGTTGGGATGAATGAATTTATTAGTGTAGCGGCATTTATAGTTGGTGCTGCCCAATTTATTTTTTTCTATAATCTTGTAAAAAGTATAAGATTAGGAAAGCCAGCAGGAAAAAACCCTTGGAAAGCTAATTCTTTAGAATGGCTTACACCCGATGTTCCTCCTGCACATGGTAATTGGGGAGATAAACTGCCAGTAGTTCACAGATGGGCATATGATTATAGTGTTCCTGGAGCTAAAGAAGATTATATTACTCAAACAACTCCACCAAGCGAAGTTATAGAAGCGGAAGTGGAGAAAACTTAATTCATTTTAAATGTCTGATCCTTCTCTAGATAAATTACCGGGTGGATTTAAAGGCATGGCCACAGATATAGGTTCTGACCAAACTACTTTTAAAGGTGTAAATTGGGGTAAAGCTATGATGTGGATTTTCTTACTTAGCGATACCTTTGTTTTTAGTTGCTTTTTAATAGCCTATATGAAAGTAAGAGCTTCAGTAGTCGAACCATGGCCTTACCCAAGTGAAGTTTTTGGCCTGGAAGTCTTCGGGGTAGCTGTACCACTTCTCTTAATTGCTATTATGACTTTTGTCCTGATAACAAGTAGTGGCACAATGGCTTTAGCAGTGAAGTATGGATATGAGAAGAATAAGAAAATGTGCGGACTATTTGTTCTCCTTACAGCTATAGGGGGCTTAACTTTTGTT
>MDSV01097454.1_pt1 | contig 13349 bp, 7 predicted proteins | sample 810851 | NCBI WGS metagenome assembly MDSV01 (sample SAMN05326640, study PRJNA326480) | marine metagenome | isolation source: seawater | place: Atlantic Ocean: North East | collected 2012 | reverse complement strand
GTCAATAAAGAATATAATGTTGATTTATCAAATCAGTCTAAAGGAATTTATTTTGTTTCTATAATTACAAAAGACAAGCAAAGAATTGTACATAAGTTGTTAAGATATTAATTTAATATTAGTAGTAATTACAAAAAAGATAAATAAAACTACAGGCTTTATTAAAAAAACCACCATTACAATACTTTGAAATGGTGGTCATAATTTAAAGCCTCTCTGGCTACACTATACAATTAAGTTTATTCTTTTTTCCAAAGATTATTCATTTCTTCTAGTGTCTTCCCTTTAGTTTCGGGGACGTATTTCATAACAAATACAGCAGCTAATACAGACATAATCCCATAAACCCAATAGGCAAAACCATTATTAAATGTGTCAACCAAGTATGAATTTTCATTCATCACAGGAAATGATACTGATACTAACCAGTTGGAAAACCATTGAGCGGCTACGGCAATGGGCATAGCATTATTACGAATATCGTTAGGAAAAATTTCGGAAAGCAGTACCCATGTAACTGGACCCCAGCTTAGGGCAAATGCAGCTACATATACCATCATGCAAATTAGGGCGGCATAACCCCCGACTTGCATATAAAATGTAAATCCAAGAAAAATCATAGCAAATGCCATTCCCACTGCACCAATCAGCATTAGAGGCTTTCGACCATAATTGTCAACCGTTTTAACAGCAATAATCGTAAAGAGGAAGTTAACAATTCCTACAATGATAGTTTGTAACAAGGCCGCATCAGTACCTAGATCTAAGGTTTTGAAAATCTCTGGCGCATAGTATAGTACAACATTAATTCCCACAAACTGTTGAAATACTGAAAGCAAAATGCCAATAATAATAAGACCCCAGCCGTATGTCAATACACTGTTTGTTTTAACCACAAGTGTATTCTTAATGTCGCCCAAAATACTTTCTGCTTCTGTTGCGCCATTTACTTTCTTAAGAATTTTCAAAGCTTCGGCTTCTTTATCATGTAACACCAATGATCTAGGAGTATCAGGAACAAAATACAAAAGTGCCAAGAAAATACTAACAGGAACCAATTCAGAAGCAAACATATAGCGCCATCCGATCTCGTTAAGCCATAAATCATCGCCACTCAAGGCAATGAAATAGTTTACAAAATAGACAACCATAAATCCACCTACAATAGCTAATTGGTTATATGATACTAATTTTCCTCTATCTTTGGCTGGTGCAATTTCAGCAATATACACTGGTGACAACATAGATGCTATTCCAACGCCAATTCCTCCTAAAAGTCTATAAATCATAAAAACAGTAGACAGCGTGTGATCACCTTGGCCAAGTGGTTGAACAAACATTTCCGGAAGTGCTGAACCAAGTGCTGAAATAAAGAATAAAACACCGGCTACTACCAGTCCTTTTTTTCTTCCAAATTTCTTACCCACTAGTCCAGCAAAGGCACCACCTATAATACAACCGATAAGTGCAATTGAAACAAGCCATCCTTTTAAAGAACTAGCAGCTAACTCGTCTAATCCTTTGGGTTCTATAAAAAAAGCATCAAGAGAACCTACTGTCCCCGCAATAACTCCAGTATCATAACCAAAGAGCAGGCCACCTAATGTTGCTACTAAAGTTAATCTCAATAAATATGATTTGTTTCCCATGATTATTTATTTATATGTGATTGTTTAAAATATTCTCTAAATACTCTTGCTTGCCGCTTCTTGGTTTAATATCTGTCGTATTTTTAATGGCCACATCAAACAAATCGTTCAGTGATAATTTCCCATGCTCAAACGCAGATCCATTTTCACTGTCAAAAGAAGCATAACGCCCATTAACTATAGACAAAAAGGCAGGGTCATTGAGTACTTTATCTGCAACCAAAAGTCCACGTGCAAAGGTGTCTGCACCGCCAATGTGTGCGTGAAATAGGTCTTCCAAGTCTGTAGAGTTTCTTCTAATTTTAGCATCAAAATTAACACCTCCACCTTTTAAACCTCCTGCTTTTAAAAATACCATCATGGCTCTAGCCGTTTCCTCAATATTGTTGGGGAACTGATCGGTATCCCAGCCGTTTTGGTAGTCGCCCCTGTTAGCATCAATACTACCCAACATATTGTCATTTGCAGCAACCGTGAGCTCGTGCTCAAAAGTATGCTGTGCCAAGGTTGCGTGATTTACTTCAATATTCAATTTAAAGTCGTCTTGAAGACCATATTTTTGCAAGAATCCAATGGAGGTTGCTGCATCAAAATCGTATTGGTGTTTGCTCGGCTCCATAGGCTTGGGCTCAATAAAGAATGTTCCTGAAAACCCTTGTGAACGAGCATAGTCTCTTGCCATAGTTAAAAAACGTGCCATGTGATCTTGCTCACGTCCCATATCAGTATTTAGTAATGATATGTATCCTTCGCGGCCGCCCCAGAACACATAGTTTTCACCATTAAGTTTAATTGTAGCATCCAATGCCATTTTAACTTGAGCACCCGCATAGGCAACTACATCAAAATCAGGGTTGGTAGCCGCACCGTTCATATATCTTGGGTTAGAAAAGCAATTTGCCGTTCCCCACAAAAGCTTTATGCCAAAAGCGGCTTGCTTGATTTTGATATAGTCTGTAATGGCTACCAATCGCTTTTCTGATTCGATTAACGAACTGCCTTCCTGAACAAGATCATAGTCGTGAAAGCAGAAGTAATCAAAACCTATTTTAGAAATAAATTCAAAAGCAGCATCTGCTTTGTCTTTAGCTGCTTGAAGAGGATCGTTGCTTTGATCCCAAGGAAAGTTTTGGGTACCAGCACCAAACGGGTCAGAACCTTGGCCACAGAAGCTATGCCAGTAAGCAATAGCAAACTTGAAATGTTCGCGCATAGTCTTGCCTGCTACAACTTGGTCTGGGTTGTAGTATTTAAATGCAAAGGGGTTGTCAGATGTTTTTCCCTCAAATGCAATTTTTGGTATTCCCTTGAAATATTCTTTTTCTCCCACTGTAAAATTATTTATTAATTATTCATTATTGTATTAAGTTCTTTTTGCCATTTTTCATAGGCTTCAATATAAGCGTCTGTATTTTTTTGAGGCGCATAACTACTTACATAATCATTATTAGAAGTACGTTCACCAAAAGCGACCAAATCATCGTGGCACAACGAAGCAGCCCTAGCTGCACCTATGGCCCCGGTTGTGTTGTAAATTTCAATCTCTTGTCCAATCAACGATGCAATAGTGTTAGAGAAAACCTCAGACCTAAACAAGTTGTCGTTGCCAGCCCTAATTACATGTAAAGGCGTATTGTCACTTTTAATAAACTTCATTCCATAAATAAAAGAGAATGCAATGCCTTCAAGTGTTGCTCGGTAAATGGAACCTTGGCTATGTTTGTTGAGGTTGATATTTAATATCCTGGCTTCAATATTTTTATTGCCTAACATACGCTCTGAGCCATTACCAAAAGGCATCACGCACAATCCATTTGCTCCTATGGGTGTGGCATCAGCAAGTTGGTTCATATGCATATAACTCTCAGCTCCTGTATTATTTTTCATCCACCGGTACTGTATTCCAGCACCATTGATACAAAGTAACTTTCCTACAACGGGTGCGTTCGCTGTATGATTTACATGTGCAAAATGATTGATGCGTTCAAGTTCTTTTGTTTGCATGCTGTCTGTTAACGCATAAACTACTCCAGAAGTTCCTCCTGTAGCAGCAACCTCTCCTGGCTTCATCACATTAAGTGATAATGCATTGTTAGGTTGATCTCCGGCTCGGTATGTTATGGGAGTTCCAGATTTCAATCCAGAAGATTCAGCTCCCTGTTTGCTAAGTTTTGCTTGGGTGGAAAAATTATCGACCAAAGTTGGTGTCATTTCTGTGTCAAGATTGTAAAACGACAATAGCCAATTTGCTGGCGCATTGTTTTTATAGTCCCAAAGTGTCCCTTCAGATAAGCCGTTGATGGTAGTCGTTATATCTCCTGAAAACTTAAAGGCTATATAATCGCCAGGGAGCATGTATTTATGGATGTTATCATAAATGTCTGGCTCGTTGTCACGCACCCACTTTAACTTGGATGCCGTGAAATTTGCCGGACTGTTGAGTAAGTGCTGCCCGCATTTTTTAGCGCCAAGCACTTTAAAGGCATCATTACCAATACCCACAGCCCTACTATCACACCAGATGATGGCATTTCGAAGTGGTGCTCCTTTGCGGTCTACCACAACCAGACCGTGCATTTGATAAGCAATGCCAATCCCGCTGATCTTAGCCGAATCGATACCTGTTTGTTTTAGGAGTTTTTTTGTGACCAAGCAAACCAGTTCCCACCATACTTCAGGGTCTTGTTCTGCCCAAGATATTTTTGGGCTAATCATACCCATTTCACCCTCAGGCTCGTGGGTTACGGCAATTTGTTTTCCCGTATCCACTTCTACCAATGCAGCTTTAACCGAAGAGCTGCCAATATCATACCCTATGCTATACATTTATTGAAGTAAGTGTAGTTTATTAAAATCTCCAATCACTACCAAAATAGGTCTTAATTGGATCAATTGTTCCATCTTCGTTGTGTTTAAATGTAGTGAATTTAACATTCCTCAAATGGGTTTTTCCTGAAATCTCTGTGTCGTGATAAAACAGAAACCACTGATCACCAACTTTTAAGGTAGAGTGGTGGTTTGTCCAGCCCTGCACGGGCTCGTTGAGTACACCTTGATAGATAAATGGTCCGTAAGGATTATTGCCAATGGCATATGCTAATAGGTGAGTATCACCAGTTGAATAACTTAAATAATATTTGCCGTTGTGCTTGTGAATCCAAGGCGCTTCAAAAAACCTTCTATTGAAATCTTTAGTCAAAATCGGATTACCGTCCTTATCTATAATTTTAACTTGCTTTACTTCTTCAGCAAACTCAAGCATGTCGTCTGACAGTTTTGCAATTCGTGGTAATATGGCCGGGTTTTCTGGAATCCCCATATCCTTCAAGGAACCGTTTTCATCATAAGATCCATTTTCCCAACGTTGCAATTGTCCGCCCCAAATACCACCAAAGTAAATGTAAGCACTACCATCGTCGTCGACAAAAACAGCTGGATCAATGCTGTAGCTATCTTTCATTGGTTGTGGTTGTGGTGTAAAGGGCCCTTCGGGATTATTTGAAGTAGCAACGCCCAATCTAAATATGTTATCAGCATCTTTTGCTGGGTAATATAAATAATACGTGCCGTCTTTATGTGCCGCATCTGGCGCCCAAAATTTGCTTTTTGCCCATTTTACATCCTTAACACTTAAGCCAACTGGATGCACGGTTACGTCACTGCCGTCTAGATTCATAGATAGCACTTGGTAGTCAATCATGTTAAAATGATTCCCGCTGTCGTCTTCAATACCTCCTGACTCAATATCGTGTGATGCATAAATATAAATGCGGTTATTGAAAATATGCGCCGAGGGATCGGCTGTAAATATTTCACTAACCAAAGGAGTGTTTAAAAAATCTGGATTTGAATTCAATTGCTCTGACAAATGACTACAAGAACTCACTAGTATGTAAGAAGCTAGAAGTGGTAAAAAAATAGAAAAAAATTTATTTAACATGCGTTTTGGTTTAGTCTAACGCCAAATATATTATAGTGCCCTACCGGGATTTATAATAAATTGAGCAAAAACTAATACGTGAGTTTCAAACCAACAAAATAAGCAGCCTTTCATAGTACATTTGCTGCCATCAAGTTTATAAAAATTAATTAATAATGTACTTCCATATAATCTTCATCTTTTAATGTTCCAAGCAGCTTTTTGTTGGGCTTGTTCCATTTTGAAGTGCGGTCTAGCGGGTGAAGGGTTGGCTTTATTAATGGCATAGTATGAGTAATCAAAAAATCGCCTTGTTCAGTCATCCATCGCAATAATTCTTTTGCCAGTTGCTGCTTAATGTCATTATATTTGGTATTATTTGCCAAATTTAGGTGTTCATAAGGATCTTTCTTAAGATCATACAATTCTTCAAAAGGAACATGTTTATGCGCTTGAGCACCGTGTTTGATAAATGCATTAACAGCTGGGTTATCCCCTAGGTTTTTCTCCATCACTTCCATAGCATTGAAGTTTCGAATGTATTTATAACGCATTCCACGAACTGATCTAGAAGGAAATATCTCACATTTTTGTATATTTTGTCTGGTAGAAATCGCATAAACGTAATCCCTGATTTGTATGTCATCACCCAAAAGTAAAGACAAGAAACTACGGCCATCTACTTCGTCAATATTTTCTCCGCCAGCTGTGTCAATCAAAGTGGGTAACACATCGGCTATGGTTACCAATCGGTCTGACTGGGTTTGGGGTGCTACCTTTCCAGGCCAGCGAACAACCATAGGAATTTTAATTCCCGTTTCGCGAACACTCCATTTCCCCTTTAAGCCGTGATCAGACATATACATAAACAAGGCTTTATCTAATACATCTTCAGATTTTAACATTCTAAGAACACGTCCAAGTTGGGCATTATCATCTTCAATATTTTGATAATAACCAGACTTGGTTATTGAAACGTTTTGTTTTGAATTCCTTGCGGAAGGGTCATAGTCCAAAAGTTTATTTGTATAATTATTTTGCTTGGGGTAAGGGCCGTGCGGAAGGTCGGAGGCGAAAATGATACAGAACGGTTTTGTTGCGTTTTGTATATATTTTCTTACTTTTTTGATAGGCAATAACCTATTTTCAACCGTATGGTAGAAATGTGTCCAGTTAAAAACAGAAAAAGGCTTGATGTGACCCTTTCCTGCCAAAATAACCTCATAACCCAAATCACTAAAGTAGTCGTTGATGTCTTTCACTTTTTTCACAGGCAAGTGATTCGCCATACAGCCATTTCTTACTGGAAAAAGTCCAGTAAATAATTGGGAACGGGTTGGTGCACATATGGCCTGTGCGGTGTAAGCATTTGAGAAGGACATACCCTCACGTACCAGACGGTCATAGTGTGACGTATCAACTTGATCATTTCCATGGATTTGATAGTCCCATGCATTTTGATCATCAGCTAGGTAAATAATAATGTTTGGCGTTGAGTACACGCCAGGTTCTTGGCCTTGAATAAAGAATGAACATAATAAAGCATGAAATATAAGAGTGTATGAAAATCTCATAAATGTCATAAAATAAACGCATTGATTAAGGCCCTAAAACTAACAATTATAATTCATCTGCTGTCATTATCAACACAAATGGGCGATTATATTCTTAAAAATGGTTAAATAATTACAATACTACAGCTTGTTTGGTCAATTTTTTATATTAGTTTTACCTGGATGAACAAAATATACCATTCGTTAATTTTTAGTTTGATTTTCGTTTTTGTTGCATTGTCACAAGAAAATCCCTTTTTGTTTGTGGAGACAAATGAAAATATAGGTACTCGTGCCATCACTTGTATGATAAATGATTCCAATAACCAACTCTGGATAGGAACCTATGGTGGTGGACTTAAAAGATATAACGGTATTAGTGTTGAAACATTCAAACATGATGTAAATGCAGATTCTGCCTTATCTAGTTCAGAGATTCACGATTTATATATCGATCAGAAAGATGACTTGTGGATTGCTACCAGCAACGGATTAAACCTATATAACCAAAAAACAGAGGCTTTTTCACACTTTAACCCAGCGAGACTTAAACTGTCTGTGCATAGCTTAGCACAATTAGATGAAATCCGAATTATTGTTGGAACGCACCAAAGCGGCATTTATGTGTTCAATACATTTAGCAAAGAATTTCAAAAAGTTACACTGGAAGATGGTATCGAGGAAAATGGGCTACAAGTAAATGATATAGCAATCGACAAATTAAAGCGCATTTGGGTTGGCAGTAATTTGGGTTTAATGCAACTTGATTTCAACGCACTAAAACTTAAATATGTCGAAAATCGAAAGCTGCAAAATAACCACATGTTGTCCAGTGAAATAATAAGTTTAGAGGTCGATAAATTTGGAAGTATATGGGCAGGAACAGACCAAAATGGTGTTTTAAAAATAATTCCCACTAACGCTACAAATTTTGTATTGGAACAATACCCAATAACGGAAAAACGGATTTTTTCAATTGAAGAATACAAAGACGGTCTAATATTATGTGGTTCTGAAAATGATGGGTTATTCGTGTTATCTAGTGAAGGTGATGTTTTGAATCACTATCTAAAAGAAATTGGAGACGATTTCAGCATTCAATCCAATTCTATTTGGTCCATCCATTGTGACATTAATGATCGTATTTGGATGGGTTATTATGACCAAGGCGTAGACAAATTTGACCCCATGCACTTTAAATTTAGTTTCCTTCAGAACAACAATGAAAATAAGGTAAAGCCTTTTCCATCCTCCATTTCTTCGATTTCAAAAGACGACCGTGAGCGTATTTGGTTTAGTTGTATTGACAAAGGAGTTTTTGTGTATGAACCCAACAAAAATAATTACACACATCTTAACGACCCGTCAAATAATATTGCTAAGGGACTCAATAGCATGGACATACCCTCTTTGTTTATAGACAGTAAGCAAAATGTATGGGTAGCCTCATGGTACAACGGTATTTATTTATTAAAAAAAGGTTCCCGACGATTTATAAATTTCAGCACAAAATCACATGGGAACATATTAAAATCAAACCGAATTGTAAGCTTTTCTGAAGATTCGAATGGTGTGGTTTGGATAGGCACCTTTTTAAGCGGATTGGTTTCCTATGATCTTAGGAATGGTAAGCTTATAAGTTACGATAGTGAACCGTTTCAAAAGTTTGAACTACAAAATGGTAACATCAGAAAGGTTATTGTAGACAAGGACGATAATGTTTGGATGGGTACTAGAAAAGGGATTTATAGATACAATCAAAAAAAAGATGAAGTCGTTTCTTTTAATACCAAAATTCGCGATTCTTCAAAAGGGGTCATTGCTGATTTTATCGTTTTTGCATTATATGAAGACAGCAATAATAACATCTGGGTTGGTACTGATGGTTATGGGCTGTTTAGTTACTCTCCGTTAGAAGACTCCTTTACATGGCATGGAAAAGACAGTGAAATCAGGAATATGTCAATTAATTCCATTACACAAACCTACGACGGATACTATTGGTTGGGCACAGACAATGGTCTAATTAGATATGACCAAAGTGAGGAAGGCTTTCGAATTTTCGAATCCGCAGACGGGCTATTAAGTAAAAAAATAAATCGCAGTGCCTTTTATACTGAACGCAACACGCTTTACCTTGGAACTAGTGAAGGCATAAACTTTTTTGATTTTAACAATATTCCGTTAAACACAAACCTACCGAAAATCATTTTTCAGGATTTAAAAATCGGCAATAAAAAAATTATTGTTACAAAAGGGGGGGCACTCAAAAAATCAATCCAATACAGTGACACCATCCTCTTAAGTCACAACCAAACTTCTTTTTCAATTGACTTTGTTGGCGTAAACATGACCCGCGGCGAGAAAAACAACTATTCGTATATGCTTGAAGGCTTAGACAATGATTGGAACTATGTTGACCAACAACAAACAGCCACCTTTACAAATATTAAACCTGGAAAATATGTATTTAAACTCAAGGCAGCAAACAATGATGGCATTTGGACTGAAACATCAAAGGATATATTTATAAAAGTACAGCCTCCATACTGGGCGACCATATGGGCTAAAATCAGCTATTTTGTATTGCTGTGTGGACTTGGATTTTATATTTTTAGCTTAATCAAACTTCGTCTTAGAGAACGCAGAAAAGCAGAAGTCGAGAGAAACCAACGTAAGCAAACTGAAGAGCTACACGCAAAAAAAATTCAATTTTTTACCAATATTTCTCATGAATTTAGAACACCTTTAACGCTTATGCTTAATCCATTGGAATCACTATTGTCTGCTCCAGATGTTATGAGTCTACCTGATGATGTAAGGGCCAAACACAGAATCATTCACCGCAATACCAAAAGAATGAAACGGCTGATTGATGAATTGATGGATTTTAGAAAAATGCAGTTTGGAAAAATTCAATTGCACGTGAAAGAAATAGATTTGATTTCTATTGTTAAAAATGTTTCTTCTTACTATGAAGAAGAAGCTCTTTACCGAAATATTAATTTGGATTTTGCCCATGAAGAAATGAATCAAACTTTGGTTTGGGCCGACCCATCAATGTTGGAAAAGATAATTTTTAACTTACTCTCCAATGCATTTAAAGCAACTAAAGAGAGTGGAAATATAGCTGTAAATATTCGATATCACGAAAGGGGAGTGGTGTTCCCGCTAATTGATAAAATGCAATCACAGGATGCATTTGAAATCATTATTAAGGATAGTGGCATAGGCATCAAAAAAGAAAACATCAGTAACATATTTGAACGCTTTTATCAAGACAAAGACAACAACGAACAATATTATGGCGGAACGGGGATTGGTCTTGAAGTGGTTCGTAAATTTGTCGATTACCACAAAGGTAAAATTGAGGTTGAGAGTGAACAAGACTTAGGCACCTCGTTTAAAATCTTTTTTGCTGCTGGAAAAGCACATTTTTCAGATGATCAATTTTCTACTTATACCAATGAACAACCACAACTAAAAATCGAGCAAAGCGTTGAAGAAAACTTTGAGGCAACAGCGCCACAAGGCGAAAAAAAACACAGTATTCTTATTGTTGAAGACAATATTGAGCTACGTGAATACCTTAAATTAGAGCTTAAAGGGGCCTATCGTGTTATTGAAGCTGTGAATGGGAAAATAGGACTAGAAATGGCCAAACAAAACAAGCCTGATGTTATTATTGCTGATATAATGATGCCTGAAATGGACGGAATTGAAATGTGTCAACTACTCAAATCTAATAAGGTTACAAGCACGATACCAGTTCTTATGCTCACGGCCAAAGTAGCCGAAAAAGAACGTATAGAAGGCATTGATGCAGGTGCTGATGTCTATTTGAAAAAGCCTTTTAGCGTAAACCTCTTAAAAACGCATTTACGCCAAATGGTCAAAGCCAAAAACAACTTATATCAAACCTATTTTAAAAGCCTTGAATTAGATGTGAATGACGTTAGTTATGACAAAAAGATTCTTGCAGACGTGTTAAACGTTATTGGCAACAATTTATCTAAAGAAGATCTATGCGTTCAAGATATTGCAAATGAACTGGGATTAAGCAGAAGTAAATTATATAGAAAAATTAAGTCATTAACTGGAAATTCTGCTAATGAAATCATTCGTAAAACCCGACTGGAAAAGTCAAAAGAATTGTTGGCAAAAACAGAAATGACCATTGGGGAGATTTGCTTTAAAGTGGGCTTTGCCTCACCATCCTATTTTACTAAAAGATTTAAAGAGCATACAGGAATTATTCCAAAAGACTACAGGCTTAACTGCAAAGATCAAAAAGAGGCATTGACTAATTAATATTCAAAATATAAATGTGTTTTTCTCATAATTTTATTTATTACAATTTTGTGGTTTTGTTGTTCAATTGCATGGTTGTCCTTGCTCAAGAAAGCACCGCAATCACAGGTAAAGTAATAGACCAAAACGGTTATGAAGTGCCTTATGCAGCAGTGGGGATTCTACAAAAGAATATTGGAACAACTTCCACTGAAGACGGCACTTTTTATTTCCGTGTATCAAAAAATGAACTTGAAGATAATTTGACTATTTCTTCTCTTGGGTTTTCAAACTTCTCTATTAAGATTAAAAACTTTTTGAAACTAGAAAAAAAAGAAATTGTACTGGAAGAACAAACAACAAAGCTTTCTGAAGTAGTTGTTAGCGCTCCTGGGTTTTATGTAAAAAATGCATTGAAAAAACTAAAAGAAAATACAATTAGTAAAAACCACCAACTAAACATATTGTACCGGAGGTGGTCTGTGGAAGACGAACTATGTCGTTTTTATATAGAACATTTTATAAATATGATTGATCGTGGACCCTCGTCATACATGGTGGGTTTTGAGGTAAGTCAAAAAAGAGTTTCGGCTGACTATCGGTTTGTTAAGAACAAAGCACCGCTACATCAAATTATATATATGATTAATAATGACCCCTTAAGAAGGGGGTTAAGCATAAAAGATTATTCTTGGCAAAAAAAGGAACCAACTAATTATGATGATGAAGATGTGCTCGTGATTGAAGGAACGAAAAAAAATAAGGATCGCATTCAACTTTACATTGGTCTTGATTCCTATAAAATATATAAAATGGATGTGTTTGTAAACAATCCAAATCCAGGGAAGTCGATGGAGTCTACATATGTCTACAAAAAAAATAGCTCTAACAAACTCTTTTTAAGCTACTTCGTCAAAGAGTGGAAAGGTGGCGGTAAATTAACTGAAAACGTAAAGCAAGCGCTCGTAAATTCTGGTAAAAAAGCAAGAAGTTATATTCCTATCGCATATCGCCATGAAGCTTATGTCCTTGAAGTAATAGAAGACAAAAAAAAGTTTGTGCGCTTGAAGGAATCTTTTAACAAGGATATGTCAGATTATGATGTGTCTTATGATGCTTCTTTTTGGAAAAATATAAGTTTACCGCCTGAAACAAAATTTTTCCTAAACAATAAAGAAGAGTTGGAATCGCATTTTGGTGCTCCATTGGAAACACAATTTAAATATGCCAATTGATTACGAGCGTTTATTCGCTTATTCTAACTTCAATAGTGTCAGCACTACCTTTTTTGTGATTAAACGAAATATTGTAAACTTTATCCCCAACGCTAACAGTACCCTTGTATTTTCCGTAAAATCCAAAAAAAGCAAGGCCTTCATTGGCGTTAAATTCAGTTGTAAGCTTTGTTGACCAAGTATCTTTTATCAATTCCTTGAGTGTAAAAAAAGCCTTTTTTGGCTTTAAATCATTGTCTAAAATACCTGCTGCATGACCGCGCCACGCATTACTATCAGTCAGGTTCCACATGGTAATGGAACTCACACTCGGATGGCTAAATAGGAGTGTGTAGAAATCTTTAATATAATCAGATTGATATACCTCTTTCTGCTGAAGACTTGGTAGGCTCATCTTTTCCCCTTTTTTCCGTGCTGCTTTGCGCTCCTCCAAAAACACCCCGTGGTCTTTCCAGTTGTTAAACAACTTTGAGCTGGTTACAGTAACTTCTGTGAACTGAATATCTTTACCAAGAGGGGTGAACGTACTAACCAAATCCCATAGCTCTTGCTCATCAAATACATTGGCATGGGTTTGCATATGCGCTTGCATTCCAATGGCTTGGTAACCCACGTTTTGATCAATAAAATATTCGTTTAGTTTTAGAAATTCTGGGTCTGTTGGGTGGTAGTGATTATTGGTGTAAATTTTATTGGGTGCTGT
>MDSV01078614.1_pt1 | contig 13349 bp, 15 predicted proteins | sample 810851 | NCBI WGS metagenome assembly MDSV01 (sample SAMN05326640, study PRJNA326480) | marine metagenome | isolation source: seawater | place: Atlantic Ocean: North East | collected 2012 | reverse complement strand
GCCAGAACAAAACAAAAAGAAAAAATGAGATTTAGATCATCTGCTGATAGAAATAGAGTGACGGTAAAACGAGCAACACCAAGAGATAAACGATTTACTGATAGAGAACCTGTACAAGAATTAGATGCTTCTACATATCACCGTGCTAGTGCTAAGATGGCAGATAGTGATAAACCTAATAAGAGTGATCGTGCATTAGAACTACGATTAAAAGGTAACAGAAAAGATAGACAAGATTTAGAGAAGTCTTGGAAAAAAGGTTTTGCCAGGGGTAAGACATATTCTCAAATGGCGAAACAAGGAGGATTGAGTTACAGAGAAGAGAATGAATCTGTTATGAAAGAAATGGAATCTTTGGACAGAGATTATAGTGGTGTGGTCAATCTTAATATTTTACAAGAAAAAGCAGTATCAAAACAACAACAAAAATTCTTTGGTCTTGTCAGAGCAATACAAAAAGGTGATGCAAGTGGTTCACCAGAAGCAGAGAAGGCGGCTCAGGACATGAGCAAAAAAGATGTCAAAGATTTTGCGAGTACAAAGCATAAAGGGCTACCAAAGAAAGTACAGAGTGAAAGCACACTCAATCAAAAAATTAAAGAACTAAAAAAGAAACCAGTCAAAGAAGATTGGGAATTTGATCCTAACACACTTCTTCAACAATTAGGCGGTAATAAGTTTATGGTTATGACTGGTGCTAAAAATCTCATGGTTGACAAGAAAGAAAAGTCTTTGCACATGAGAATAGGTAAAAACTCAAAAGGCATTAATCATGTTAAGATTACTTACATGCCTGATGATACATACAAAATGGATTTCGGTAGAATCCGAAAAATGGATTATAAAGTAGTTCGTTCTGTAACTGGTGTATATGCAGATGCATTACAAGATGTGTTTACAGAAGTAACAGGAATGTACACAAGTTTATAAGGAAGATATGAAAAAGTTTACTGACATTTATATTGGTCTCGAAGAAGAAGTTATTGAAGAAGAAAACAAGCCTACAAACCCAAAACTTTGGTCAAGAGCAAAGGCACTTGCAAAGTCAAAGTTTGACGTATATCCATCCGCTTATGCGAATGGTTGGGCCGCCAAGTGGTATAAAGGAAAAGGCGGTGGTTGGAGAAAAGCATAAATGAGATCATTTAGAAACTTTGACGAAGATCTAAGAAACTGGTTTAGTAAATCTCATCCTGATGGTGGATGGAAAAGAGTAAACACTAAAGGTGAGGTTGTTGGTGATTGTGCTAGGGATGATAAAGACGGTGATGGAAAAGGTGACGGACCTAAACCTAAATGTATGTCAAATAAGACAAGAGCAAAACTTTCTAAAAAAGAGAAAGCATCCGCCGCAAAGGCAAAGCGTAAACACGATCCAAATCCTGACCGCAAAGGTGATCCGATACTCGTTTCATCAACTAAAAAAGGCGGTAAGAGACTAATTAAAAAGTAAGGGAGCCATGCAAAGTTTTAAGAATTATTGCGAATTTGACGAATGTTGGACTGGTTATGTTCAGAGAGGTATGAAAAAGAAGGGAGATAGAATGGTTCCCAACTGCGTACCTGCAGGTTCAAAATCTGAAGAAGTTGAATTAGAAGATGCAGAACTTGATGAAGCAGAGTATCAAGGAAGACAAGTGAAACTTGGAAAACCTATGGCTGGCGATGTCAAAAAATCTAAAGTATTTGTTAAAAACGAAAAAGGTAATGTTGTCAAAGTAAACTTTGGCGATAAAAATATGACAATCAAAAAAAATATCCCAGCGAGGAGAAAATCATTTCGGGCTCGCCATAACTGCGACAATCCAGGACCACGCACAAAAGCAAGGTACTGGAGTTGTAAAGCCTGGTAGGAGAAAAAATGCTTAATACACTTCATGACGGACCATTTTCACAAATAAAAGAACAGGGAGACATCCATGTTCATCATTATCAGAAAGGAGAAAATCCTGAAGATAAGAAGAAAAAAGAAAAGGAAGCCAAAGCCAATGGAAACGGTAATGGTGATGCTAATGGAGCACCTAAAGAAGAGGAACAACAGGCACAGGCTCCGCCTCCTCCAGAAGATAAAGGTAATCCTATGGCAAAATTTTCTAAGGACGAAGTAAGTCGTATTAGGAGCATTCTTAAAAAAGAAAAAGAAGAAAAAGAGAGTGAGACCAAACTCGATAAGAAAGCAGAAAAAGTGAATACAAAACCAAAAATGAAAGACACAAAGATCAGTGAAAAATATGATGTAAAAACTGCAAAGACAAAGTTTGGTAAAATTACTGTAAAAAGTTTTGACAGTCATGACGATGCAAAATCACATCTTTCTTCTATGAATAAGAAAGGTCATAAAGGTATCATTTCTCAAGGTGGAAAACCAGTGAAAGAGAGTTTTGATGCTAAGAAAATGAAAGAACTAGCAAAAAAAGATAACTTTATTGCCATGGCCATGAAAAAAGATAAACCAGAAACAGTTTTCAATACTCATGTGCGTGGAGATCGTGCTATGACTAAAAAGTATATGGGCGAAATGTCTGCTGATATGGCATATCGTGCAATGGACAAAGCGGATAGAAAAAGTAGAGGAGAAATGTCAGTATCAGATCCTAAGAAAGCAAAGAAAAAAGCACAACAAGCACAAAAATTTGCTGATTATTCTATCAAGAAAACTCTTAGTAAAGAAGAGTTTGATCATGCACACAATCAAGCACTTGAAGAAAATGCAAAAAGAGATCTCATGGCATTTGGTGCAAAACTTAAAGGATATTCTGATAGAAGTGGTGGTATTGATAAATCATATTTTGAGAATATTGCAAAGAAAGCAATGGCTGGTATCATGCCAGGTGCGAAAGATATTGAAGGTGATACAGATCCAAGAGATTTTGTATTAGACATGATGAACCGCACATTTCCAAAACAAATAATGAAAAATTATAAAGGTCTTTCACCTTCATTTGATAATTACTTGAATATGAATTATGATATTCATGATGAGGCATATGACATGAAAATACCACCTTATGCTAATAGAAAAACTGCTCAAGCCGAGAAAAAAGAAAGAGAGAAAAAACAAAGAGAAAGAGCAGGATTAGATGAAGCAAAATCTGATTATCAACTCTATCATAAAGATTTCTCATCTGCTATGCAACATGCTTATGCAGTTGCAAAGAAAAGAGGATACACAGTCGATAAAGATGATATCGACAACAAAGTTGCAACAGGTCCAAGAAAACCTTCTAGCGGTAAAACAAATCGTTATATCCTAGGTACGGACAAGAAGCAAAAACTACATGTCCAGGTTGCAAACCTAGATAACAAACGATACGAACTCAATATGTATATTGAGGAAGTAATTCCAGAGGAGACTAAAATGATTCCAACCAATGAGAAAAAATTGGATCCTGTCGGCCAAGAAGATGGTGATGTCGATAATGATGGTGATAAGGATTCGTCTGATAACTACCTTATGAAACGCAGAAATGCGATTAAAAAGGCAATGGGTAAGCGTAAGACAGGTATGAAAGAAGAGCATCAACTTAATACGATGACAGATGGTGCTTTTACTACTGCCGACATGCTTGCACAAACATATCTTTCGATGCCTCGTGAAGAGCAGATTCAGACATATACAGTAAGTAATTCTGATCTCGATGAACATCATGAGAAAGATGCAAATGGTGAACCAATACCTCATGATGATGCAGAAGGAAACGAGATTAATGAAGTTGAATCTGCATATGCAAAACAGATTGCTGACTATAGAGCAAGAGGTGGTATTATCAAGAAGCATAAAATGGATAAGTCTAATATCAAACGTGCAGTTTCTGGTTTTAAGGCTAAGTTAGCAAAAACTCAAAAGATTCAATCTGCACAAGATGAAAAAGAAAAGGCTGATAAAGAGCAACAGGATGAAGCACACATGGGTATGGCCATGGATAAAGATAGTGTTAAAAAACGTGTAAGCATGTTTCAGAAACTAAGAGATAAGAAAGCATCTCAAGGTTATCAAAAAACAGGTCTTGCTAGTGAGGATTACGGTCAAGACCATGCTGATTTTTATGCTGGCAAAGACCCAAAAAAGAAAAAAATGATTGTACCTGCTAAGGCTCCAAAGTATCAACACGGTACTGGAGTAGCGGGTCAAAAAGGTAATACAGGTAGAAATGAAGAAGTCTCAAAAACTGTCAGTAAATTGAATAAACTTCAAGAGAACAGAAGACTTGAGCGTAACAAAGTTGTTGCTGATGGTCAAGGTGGTGCTGGTGAAGTAGGCACAGATGAACTTACAAAAAAATATCAGGAAGCCACTCCTGGTCAACCAAACGAGTTGATTAGAGAAAGTTCAGTTGTTGTCAATAGTCAAGACATGTTTAAGAGGTTTGAGGACATGGTGAGTTATATGATGGGTATTTCTGTAACACATCCTGAAAGTTTTCAGATGTTTCCTATCGGAGAATCTGGTAATATGAGATTAGAATATGAACATGGACCTCTCGCTACAATTTGTGAAACAGACGTTATTAATTTCTTTGGACCAAACGTTGACATGGAACAATTTGTAGAAATGGTTAAAGAATTTGGTATAAATGTTACAACGGCAGAAAATTCATTCGTAGTTGGAGATAGTGCAGGAACAGAGGGTACTGTTAAAGAACTTTCACCAGGTCAATATGCCGAAGAGTATAGTAAAAAATATACTACTAAAGGTATGATGGATCAAATGAGGATGAATATTGAAGAACTTGCTAAGAGAATTTGACGAACCGCAAATCTATTGCGATATGGATATGGTATTGGTCGACTTCTTAGGAGGTGCGGCCGATGCCCTTGGTGTCGATTTTCGTGAAGCAAATAAAGAGACACGTTGGTCTATTCTAGACAATCAACCTGACTTCTTTTTCAATCTTCCGCCTATGCCTGATTGGAAAGTATTGTGGAACTTCATACGAAAATTCGACCCATACATATTAACAGCCGCCCCAAGATCTAGTTTTGAGAAGGCGTCAATAGATAAGAAGAAATGGTGTAAAAAATACTTAAAAATAGATGAGTCAAGAGTTTATACAGTGCAAAGACAAGATAAAAAACACTTTGCAGTTGACGGAAGAGATGGTCGACCAAATATATTGATTGATGACCATCCAAAAAATGTTCAGGAATGGAGAGATAATGGTGGTATAGGTGTCTTACATACACCTTTTAATGCAAAAAATTCTGTTAAACAATTAATTAATATTGGATTTGGGAGATAATATGGCTGTTAAACCAGCGAAAAAAACAGAAGTAAAGTCCGCAACAATCGAGGATGTAGCACCAGCGCCTGTAGCACCAGCACCTAAGCCTGCTCCAGCACCTAAGCCTGCTCCTAAAGTTGTAGCAAGTACAGAATGGTCAGAAAAAGGTTTCTCATCAGCAGAAGCCTATGAAAAATATAAGAGTAAATTTAACTAAGAGGAGAAACTATGTCTTGGGGAGTTATAGATAATAATGCAAGTAAGCCTGCATATCTCAGTGCAGACTCTAATGCACCACAAGGAGATCAAAAATCAAATTGTTTTGGTGTAGATGCAGACGAAGTTGCCGCCGCAACTGATGACGGCAAGGGAGGTATTTCACAAGGTTTTGTTGTGAAAAGAACAAAAACACGTTATGCCGAAGGTACTTCAACGGCTACAACTAGCACATATTATGAACCATTAGTATGTGTTAATATTACAAGTGGTGACTTAGAAGATTCAGATTTTCCTGATTCTTAATTTTTAATTATATTATGGAGACATGATGGATGACAATATTTCGTTATTAAAAACGATTGAAAAAACGTATACAAATAATGAATTGATTGAAATTTTAGTTTATAAGAAAAACGAAATCGATTCGCTTTTTCAAGAAAGTTCTGAAGAATTGGATCGTATTGGTCGTGAGAAAGATGAACTAAATAAATTAGAAGAAAATGTTCGTTATGAATTAAGTGGTTTACATGGTGCTAGAACAGTTCTAGACCAACTTATAAACGATAATAGTGTTAAGACAAAACAAGAAAACGAGGAACAGTAAAACATCCCTTTTACTATTCTCTTATAACATGAACAGTCTTGGTTGAGTCCCAACACTCTCAGGAGTAACATGGCTGATAAGAAAATGACGGCCCTAACGGATCTGTCCACTGGTATCGCATCCGCCGATATCTTACATGTGGTCGATGATCCTAGTGGCAGTCCGGTAAATAAAAAAGTTTCAGTTTTCAATATGTTTGGAAACTTAAATCACGTAACCGATTCTGGTGATAGTTCTGGCAGAACTTTTGTTGCCGCAACTCAAAACGTAGGAAATGATGCCACATCTGGTGAAACAATTCCTGTTAGTTCGCATACAAATTTTGTTAAAACATCATCTAGTGCAAGAACAGTACAATTTCTATATGGATCAAAATTCTCTGCAAACGTTCAAGGTGCATTTGCTAATGTAACTGGAGTTGTAGCAGGATCTCTTATTCAGGTAGATATTACTAATGGGGCGGCACCTAGTTCTATTAATACTGCATGGACTTCAGGTGCATCAAGAGCCTATGGTTTGAAAGTTCAATTTAGTAATTCTGATAGTACGACACGAACAATGAAACCTGATGCCTTCATTTGTCTTGATGATGAACATGGTGCTACGGCGGCTAAGAAACCAGGTGCATATCCAGTTCAATATTTGTTTGAGTTGGGTTCTAATGCTTCTGGTTATGTTTCTGCAACTAATGCAGGAAATACCGTTGTTAATGCTCATCAGACCGGTAATAATAACATTATGGTTTCATGTAATGTTGCCGATACATCTACTGATACTAGAGTGAGATGTAAGATCAATGGAACAGATTATTGGTTACTAGCAACATCGAATACTACTATAACAAACTTATAATCGTATTCGTATAATAAAGTAGGACTATGGCAGATAAACGCATATCAGGTCTTACTGCACTAACCACTATCAGCAAGGATGATATCTTGCTGGTAGTGGATGATCCTGCAGGAACACCTACAAATAAAAAAATCTCAATTGAAAAATTCTTTTCAAATGTAGAACCTCAAATTGTTTTTGCTAATGTAACGGCGGCTTCTAATTCAACTGCTGGTAGTGTGACATTTAGAGGAGGTGTTGGTGTTTCTAAAAATCTTATCATAGATGGCAATGTCTCTGTTAATGGTGTTTTTACATTAACTGGCAATGGTGCTATTACAAATCTTAGTTCAAATTTAACCCCAGATACAACGATTACATATGATTTAGGTAATTCTACCGCTTCATGGAAAGATGTATATGTTAAGAAAATTGTTGGGCATTCTGGTGCAATTGAGTTAAGTGCAAATGCAACATTATCTGCAAATTTGACAACAACAGGTGCAAATGTTTATGTCAATGGAACAGATTTAACAGTTGATGCAAATACGACATTAAAAGCAAATTTAATAGTTCATTCTGATTCGACAAATACTGTAATAAATTCTGGTAATACACATATTACAAGTAATACTTTACTCGCAGGAACAAATACAGTCATATCATCTAATCTTTCATCATCCGCCAATTTAACGCAAACAGGTGCTTTAAGTTTGTTTAATGGAGCAAATTTAACATCAAACGCTAATGCGACATTTTTTGGAAATGTATCTCTCGGTGTCACATCTGGTGGAGGTAATCCAAAAGGTGCAGATACGGCATTATTAAAAATTGATGCTGGAAACACGATCTCATCATCAAATACGACTATACAAGGAACAAATACAGTCATTTCATCAAACGTTACGATGACTGGTGCAAATGTAAATATCACAGGTTCAAATAATTATATTACTGCTAATACTACATTAACTGCAAACCTTAGTATAACAGGTGCAAATGTACATATAAATCCTGCAGGTGTTGCAAATGTTTACATAAAAGGTAATATTACAACAACAGGAAATACTGCACTCGGAGATGATTTATCGGTTGCAGGTAATGTTAATGTGACTGATGTTACAGATTCTTCATCAAATACCACAGGTTCAATTGTAACTGCTGGTGGTATTGGTGTTAAGAAAAATGTAAGAGTTGGTGGAAACTTAACTGTACATGGAAACATACATGCGAACGGTAATATAACTGCCGATGGTGGTACTGTAACATTAGGTGATTCTGCATCTGATACTGTTGAATTTAATGCTGATTTAGGATCACATTTAATTCCTTCAGCAGATTCGACATATGACTTAGGTACAAATTCAGACAGATATAGATTTTTATATGTCGATGATGTGTTAACAACAGGCAATGTAAATGTATCTGGAGACATGACCGCAACTGGCAACGTGTCAGGTGCTTTTGCAAATTTTACTGATAATGTAAAAATTGCTACAGATAAGTCACTTCAATTAAGAGATGCTACTGAATTTATAAAATCAAATGCAGATGGAGAAATTACAGTTGCTTCAGCAACAAAGGTTACTGTAACAACAACATCCTTAAATACGACTGCAAATACAACTCTCGCAGGTCAAACTGCTAATGTTACCGCAAATCTTTTTATATCAGGTGCCAACTCAATCATAAGTTCTGCGAACACAACTTTGAGTGGTACAAAAACTACTGTTTCAGGTACAAGTCTAGTTGTAACTGCCAATACGTCTTTACCTCAATTTACATCTAATACTATACTCGTGACAACTGGTGCAAACACTAATCTTGGCGGTTCAGTAAATATCTCTGGAAATGTAGAGATGTCTGGAACTGCAAATGTTGCAGGTAATACGCATATAGGTGGAAAATTAGATCAAGTAGGTAATGTAACTATGGGCACGACAGGTGCAGGTGCTAAAGTTACAATACATGCAAATAATGATATTCTTTTAAATTCTAATGGCACAACAAATTTTATTAAACTTGACACAAAGAGGACTGAATTATATTCTAATGTAAATTTAGATATTGCCAAACATATACTTGCTGGAAATGGTGTATATGTTCAGGATGGTACTTCAGTTGTTTTTGGTGGTCAAATGACAATAGACGATACTACGACAACAGAAGGTACGTTGTTATTAGAAGATGGAACTGCGGCTGGAAGTGGAACAGATAATGGTTCTTTTATTTTAGAAGATGGTGCTACTGATAGAATAGCCAGTAATTCAACAGGATTAATTTTTGGTGGAGATATGATACTTGACGGTACAGAAATATCTTCTGCTAATGGTGTAGTAAATCTTGGAACTTATAATGGTGTTGCAAATGGCGTTATTAGAATAAGTGATGCATATAATCTTCCTAACACTGCTGGTTCAAATGGACAGTTTTTAAGATTATTAAATGGCAATCTTACGTTCTCATCTGGTACTGGTGTGAACATGGTCGATCTAGAGGATGATACTTCACCACAATTAGGCGGCAAATTAGATACTAACGGTCAAGTCATTACAAATGATGCACAAGCAAACGTAGTAATTCATGGAAATACAAGTGTATCAGCAAGTGCAGGTGTTAAATTAGGAAGTCATGCAACCCTTTATACTTTTGTAAAAGACTCTAATGGCAGATTAGGAATTAACACAACAAATCCAAGCAAATCTCTTGAGGTTGTTGGTACATTTAGTGCCGCCAATGATTCAGAGTTTAGACAAAATTTGGATATAGCCCTTCATAATGGAAGTGATGTAGGTTTACAATTGGGTGGCACTCTTATTACATCAACCGCAGCCGAAATCAATAAATTAGATGGTTTTACAGGTGATGTAGCAGATCTTAATAAAATATCAGGAACTTCTGATACATTATCCTCTGCTGATATAGATGCAGTAGAAAATTTTGAACAAACTGTATCATCTTCAACTGATACTTTGACAATTAAAGATGGTAATATATGTCTTGATGTTGCTTGTCATGATCTTGCTACTTACGGATTAAAACTTGCAGGAACTCTTGTAACATCGTCTGCCGCCGAATTGAATATTCTTGATGGTTGTTTGGCAGATGTAAATGAATTAAACAAATTACAGATTGTTAACGATGGTCAGACACAGGTTTCAAGATTTCTACACACAGATAGTGAAAATAGAATAGATTTTACTGCACTTGATGGATCAAAACCTGGTCAAGTGACAGTTGCAAATGTTGTAGTGACAGGAACTACAACTTCCTCGTCAAATACTACTGGAGCATTAAAAGTTACTGGTGGTGCAGGAATTGCTAAAAGTGTAAATGTTGGTCAAAAATTAACAGTGCATGGTAATACAGTTTTTAATTCAAATGTTACTATGTCTGCAACCGTTGCAGGTAATCAAATATTTTACGATAAAACTGCCGATTCACTTAGTATGAAAATACGAGCAGTAGGTATTGGTACAACCAGTCTAAGTACAGGTAATTTAGGATCTGCCAACAACGTATTGGCTATTGGCAACGGAGTCGCACCAACATCGTTACCAGATGGTCAGGCATATTTGTATGCAAAAGATGTGAGTGGTGAGACTCACATTCATACTATGGACGAAGGTGGCAACGAAACGAAACTTGGTCCTCATAATGAAGAAGGAGAGTGGGAGTTTTATTCAAGAAATACGAAAACTGGTAAAGTAACCAGAATAAATATGGAACGAATGATACGTAAGTTAGAAGAATTTACAGGAGAAACTTTTATTGAACATGAATAATATGGAGCATTATGAATAAAGAGAATGTAGAAAGTGAAATTGAAAGATTGACAAAAGATAAACTTCAAATTGAAACATCGATTGTCACTTATGAAAAAGAGTTAATAAAGTTAAAGGCACAGAATGATATGTTGACAGGTGCCTTACAAACTTGTAATTATTTTTTAACTCAATATGATGATGAAGTAAAAGAAGAAACTGATAGTGTTTGAAAATTTGAATGAAGATAATTTTATATTATTTGCAATGAAATATTATGATAATTCACAATGTTTGAGTGAAGTTGAATTTCATAATGATTTGAAGATTATAAAATATATCAAAAGATTATTGAATAGATATTCAAAGACAGGTGAGATAAAAGAACGATTGATGCTCAATCATTTAATTATGTTATCGAATGTTTTTCCTGTACCAGTATTGGTGAGAATATTGTTTTTGAAGATACCAGAAGAGTATTGGAAAGAATTAAAGACATTTTTGATTTTTTTGAAATATATGCCAGAAATGGTTCCAAGTATTAATCAAAGAACTATTGTTAGTTCAGATGTAGGTGTTGATTTGTACATAGCAGAGAAACTAAGGAAAATTTAATGTCACTTTTAAAGTCAGCAGGGAACATATATTTTGCTTATCAATTTTTAACAAAATTGACAACACCATTTGATAAGACAGATGCTTTTAGATTAGGCATAATAGACGAAAAAGGTAAAGTTTTAAAGAAACGAAGCAAACTCAAAAGTCAAGAAGAGAAAGATGCATATACGATAACTGATACGATGATCTTTAATCTTAAAAAACTATTGGGTAAAGTGCCTGGTGGTAGAACAAGATTTGCAACTTTTGCCGCCGCATTATTTTTATTAAAAGAGGATTTGTCTTACAGACATTATCAAGATCAGAGTTTTTTACAAGAAGAGTTTTTCAAGTTTATGAAAACAGATGAAAAAGATGTACAACTGGTGAGAGAACAGATTACATTAAGAGAAAAATATCTTGATGAATTAGATGCAGGTGGTGGTAATATAGCAAGTATTGGTGTAGGACCAGACGGTGAACCTCCAGGTATTACGGCGGCACAGAAAAAGAAAAAACGAGAAAAATTTGCTGGAGCAGAAGTCTTCACCGTTGATCCAAATGTTTTTATGAAAGCAAGATTCGGCAAGAAAAAATATGCGAAATATGAAAATTATGTAGGTACCGATGAGGTAGGTGAAGAAATAAGACAATACGGTAGAGCAAATCCAAGCAAACCTATCATAATTAAAGATAGTTTAACAGGAGCCATGCTTTATCTTAAATACGGAAAAGATAATGCAAGGATTCAAAACTTTTATTAAAAACAGTAAGAAAAGATCTGATGGCACATCAACTTTGGAATATTCGACTGGTGCATTACCACCAACTGATGGAAAATGTCCAGAAGGATTCACTATGCATGATGAATTAGGTGGATGTGTACCAGCAGGACCAGATTTACATGATATGAGTATGCCTGAGGTAGGTGTTTCATATCCTGATGGAACCCCAAAAAATGTTTAGGAGTTAAATGGCAGTAATAAGACAAAATTTAGAACTTTTATCTCCAGAAGAAGGTGATGGCGAAGGTGCTAGACAAAATAAAATCACGTTCTACGGTTTTAAAAATGGAGAGGCTGATTTCAACGATGTCACAAGCGGTATTGGACCTACAAGTCAACAAACAGGAACAGGATTAAATGATGCAACATTTGGAGGTGTTTATACAGGTGGTTCGACAAAGACTTATCAAGTAAAAATTACAGCCACTGGAACACCAGATTCTTTTCAATATAGTGCAGACGGAGGGTCTTCTTTTAATGGTGTAAATACACAGATAAGAAGTGATGGTGTTCAAGCGTTAGCAGAGGGTGTTACAATTATTTTTGGAGCAACAACAGGACATACGTTAAATGACGTATGGCAATCAACAGTTATTGTTCCCCTTACAACTCTAACTGCTCCACACAAAATGGCTGAAATTGAGGTCAATCATCCAGGAACAAGTGCCGATATAAAAGGCAGATTGATTTTGCGATCAAATGATGGTGGTACAGTAGGAGGTGTTTCTATTCATGCCGCCGTCGGATCTCCAGCCACAGGCGATTTTGCAACAAGTGGCACATACACTGGCGGTCCATCACCAGTTACTTACTACATCAAAACAACAAATGTTACAACAAATCCTCACAAATGGGCATGGAGTACGAATAATTCTAATTATAGTGCAGATATTGCTATGTCTGCCTCTGCATTAGATGTAGAAAAAGGTATTCAGATTACGTGGACAGGTGTGCAGGCTGGTGATACAGTAAATGACATTTATAAGTTTACTGTCGGACAAGATAATGTTCAATTACATGCTAATGGAGACATGGTCGTTTCTGATAAAGTAGTTTCTGAAGGTAGTCATTATGTGCCTAAAATTTTCGATGTGAGTGGAACATTATTAAATACATATTCTTAATGGAGAAATAAATGTCTGAGAGAGGTGTTAAAGAAACAAAAGAAGTATTAGCGTTTGTATTCAGTATGGCTAATGCAATTAAAATTAGTTTAGCAGATGGAGATTTTGATTGGTATGATGCAAAAAACTTTGTTGATCCGCTCAAAAAAATTGCTCCTGCAGTTGAAAATATTGATGAAGTAATTCCAGAATTGGAAGATTTG
>MDSV01050286.1_pt1 | contig 13349 bp, 9 predicted proteins | sample 810851 | NCBI WGS metagenome assembly MDSV01 (sample SAMN05326640, study PRJNA326480) | marine metagenome | isolation source: seawater | place: Atlantic Ocean: North East | collected 2012 | reverse complement strand
ATCCTTTAAAAGTGAGGCGTCAAAATCTGAGATTTTTTGAGAAATAATTTTTTTTGATCTAGGGTTAATTTTTATATAGAATGTTCCTTTCAATTTCCCATCATAAAGACCAACTTGCTTATCATATTTATATTTGTTGTAGAAACCAAAAAGTATAATATTTCCCTCTTGGTCAAAAGTGAATTTTGTGCGTGAGGTCCTAGTATTATTTGTTTTTTTTTCAAAAGAAATATTTTCAACATGTTTTTCGTAATTTTTACTTGCGTCTAAAGAAACTATCTTTTGAAATCCAATTCTATAATAAATGGAGCCTTTATCGTCAATAACAATGTTATTATTGTTTTTAAGCATCCTGTTTCCCTTATTGTTTTTTGTAAAATTCTCAGAAAACTCTTGTATTAAATTTAGGTTGTTGTCAAATAATTTATAGTGACCAATTGTGGTTTGTTTCTTTTCATGAAATGCAATATGACTTATTAATATTTTAGAATTATCAGGAGATGTGTAGAAACGGAACGTTCCTCTTTTGTTATTTTCATCTTTTTCTATTTTAATATTACAAAGTTTAATTGGTTTTGTATTTACTTCTCCAGAATGTTTGTCAGCAGTAAAGGCTACAATATTGTATTTAATTGATTTTTTTTCTGTTTTCGTTTTTTTATTTTTCTTAATAAAGGTTCCAAAAATGATGTATTTATCCTTACAGAAAATAGGTGAATAGGTTTTTATTTTTTGTTTGCCTACCGTTAATTTAGGAATTTGTTCTTCGAATTCAGGTTTTAGTGAAGAACGAGAAAAAGCGGTTAAGAATTTTTTCCCGCCGTCGGAAAAAGAAGAATAAATATTTTCGCTATCTTCTCCAATAAAAGAAAAGGCGCAATCTTTTGATTTTGAACTCTGTATGTTTTCTGCCCATTGAATTTCTTGTGAAAATGTTTTGATAGAAAACAAGAGTAGAGTTAATACGACTAAGGGTGTTTTTGTTGTTAACATTTTATTTGTTTTGAGTGTATACTTTAAGTCTAATATTTAAATTTTTTTGATACTGTTATTTTTTTCCTTCTGAAACTTATTTTTTCGACAATTTAAAACTTTGAGCTTCTTCCAAAAAAACTTCCGCAATTTTTAAATCAAATGGTTTTGTAATTTTAATATTCTCTTCATTTCCATCTACCAATTGAATGGTTTCTCCGATTTTTTCAACAACCGAAGCATCATCAGTAAATTCTTTTGTGAACTTCTGTTCAAAACCTTTTAGTATAATGGATCTTTTAAATACTTGTGGTGTTTGAATTCTAAAACATTTTGAGCGGTCTATCATTTGGTTTTTCCCATTTTTCACTATTCTTAAAGAGTCAGCAATAGGAACACAAGGAATTGCATTTCCGTGAGATTTTGAAATTTCGTAACATTTTTTTATTGTTTTCTCACTTACTAGTGGTCGAACGCCATCATGTATACCGATTATATCTCCGGAGCTTTTTTGTAGTCCGTTTTTCACACTTTCAAATCTTGTTTTACCACCTGTGGTTATTTTTACAGGAATCTCAAAATCATATTGATTAACAAGAAGTTGCCAATAGGATTGTTGGCTAGAGGGTAATACTAGTATAATTTCGCAATTGTTATCCCAGTTATAAAATACTCGAATAGTATGCATAATAACAGGCTCTGATTTAAGTAGCAAAAATTGCTTGGGAATTTCACTTCCCATTCTTAATCCTTTTCCACCTGCAACGATTATAACTGAGTTCATATTTCTAAATTAGTGATAAACGTTTTACTAGGTTATTTATATCCTCTTTTTCTAAATCTAGTAATTGAGCTTGAAGCCCAGCTTCTTTTGCACCAGAAACATGCTGTGGACTATCATCAATAAAAAGAGTTTCATTCAATTTTAAATCGTGAGAAGCTATAATTTGTTTAAATCCTTCAACCTTTGGTTTTCTTATTCCTAATTCATTGGATAGATATATTTTTTCGAAATAAGGGTTTAGGTTTTTTATTCCATATGTCCGATTGAGAATGTTATACACTTCTTTGATGTGCATCGCATTAGTGTTGCTAAATAAGAATAGTCTATATTTTTTGCCAAGATGCTCCAATAGTTCTATCCTCTCAATGGGGAGGTCAAGTAAAATAGAATTCCACGCATCAATAATTTCTTTGTTGCTGTGTTTTTTAGTGGTTAAGTTCTTAAATTCAGATAAAAAAAAATCTTCAGAAATTTTACCCTCTTCCAGCTTGTCAAATAATTCGATTTGCTCTGTTTTTGAAAAAGCGTTTTCAAGACCAAGCCTTTTTAAAGATTCGTTTAATTTTTGGAAATCTAAATTTATTAATACACCTCCTAAATCTAGAATTATATTTTTTATATGCTCCATTATTTAAAAATACGACCTATTCATAACTAACAAAAAAATTATAACTTAACTTTATTGAATTAAGTTGGTTTTAATAATATCTTTCAAATATGCAAAAAACGATTTTTATATTAATTTCCCTTTTTGGAATGTCAAACCTTAGTAAAGGTCAAATGAATATTGAGGAACAGGTTGCCGATACAGCTTGTTTTTGTTTAAGTAAATTGGATAGTGTTCAAATTAAATCTAATGCAAACGTTATTAAAATGCAATGTCTAAATGAGGCAATTGTAAAGAACCAAACAGCAATACAAAAAAATTACGCTACGCAGAAAAGAAGAGAGGAAGATTCAGAAAAAATGGGTATTCAAGGGAGTTTGTATATTAATGTCCAACAGGAGTTAGCGCTCAAGTGCCCAATATATGCAATGTTTGAAAAGGAAATTCAGACATTCAGAGAGGCTAGTAAGGCTGGCGATTCAATGGAAAAGAAAAATGGAGGAACAAAATAGAACGGAGTTGACCGAATTAGGAGAATTTGGTCTGATTGAAAGAATCAAAAAAAAAGTACAAATAAGAAACGCATCAACACTTACTGGTATAGGTGATGATGCAGCTATAATCAAATATGATGATGATTCGAAAACGGTAATTTCAACAGATCTTTTGGTTGAAGGCGTTCATTTTGATTTAAGTTATGTTCCGTTGAAGCACCTTGGATACAAGTCGGTGATGGTAAATATATCGGATATTATTGCAATGAATGCTATTCCTCGCCAAATAACAGTTTCTATTTCTTTATCAAATCGATTCTCATTAGAGGCTGTGGAAGAGATATATGAGGGGATATTTTTAGCTTGCGAATTGTATAATGTTGATTTAATTGGCGGAGACACCACTTCATCTATTTCTGGCCTTATGATAAGCGTAACAGCAATTGGAGAAGGTAAAGAAGGTAAAATTGTTTACAGAAGCGGTGCTAAAGAATCTAACTTACTTGTTGTTTCGGGTGATTTAGGAGGAGCCTATATGGGGCTTCAGATTTTGGAAAGAGAAAAGCAAATATATAAAGAGAGTCCTGAAGTCCAGCCGGACTTATCAGACTGTGATTATATTTTAGAGCGTCAATTAAAACCCGAAGCTCGTTTGGATGTAATAAGAGAGTTCGAATCCTTAGAAATAATACCAAACGCTATGATGGATATTTCTGATGGTCTTTCTTCAGAAGTAATGCATCTATGTAACTCTTCTAAAGTGGGTGTTTCTATCTATGAAGATAAGTTACCTATTGACCAGCAAACTTTTGACAGAGCCAGAGATAATCATTTAGATCCAACAATGTGTGCTTTAAACGGAGGAGAGGACTATGAACTAGTTTTTGCTATTGATTTATCTCACTATGAAAAGATAAAAAACCACCCTATGTTTACCGTTGTTGGTCACTTTTTAAATGAATCTGAAGGCAAAACTCTAACAGCAAAAGATGGATCCACTCATCCTCTAGAGGCTCAAGGATGGAACTCATTAAACGGTGAGTCAGAGTAGGAATTATAATTGGAAAAGATATCTTTTTTACCAAAAATCCAGAAAATAAAGTTGAAAATCATCTTTTTAACTGAATAACAGTGTAATTGGTTTTATGAATAGCAGTTTTGTTATTGCTTATGAATCAAGAAACGTTATACAGGATAGCGCTTATTCAAATACCAGGGATAGGTAGTCTTTACGCTAAGTTATTAACTGAATATTTCGGGAGTGCTAAAAAGTTATTCGGAGCAACCCGAGCAGAGCTTTGTGAAATTCCTGGAGTAGGCAAAGTTTTGCTTTCAACATTATGTAATAGAGTGATTAAGAAGAATGTTTTGTTGAGAGCAGAAAAAGAAATTCAATTTACGCATCAACATGGAATTAAAATTTTTAGTTACAGTGATAAAAGTTACCCCTCCAAGCTAAAAGAGTGCGATGATGGGCCTTTTTTATTGTATTATAAGGGTTCACAGGCATTAAATAAACTCAAGATTATCGCCGTTGTAGGAGCTAGAAAAGCCACTCCTTATGGTGAAGACTTAACGCGGAAAATAATTAGTGAGCTTCAAGGTCAAAATGTTATTATAGTTAGCGGATTGGCTTATGGGATTGATTCTTATGCTCATAAATTTTCGTTACAGTATCATGTTCCTACAGTTGGAGTTTTAGGCCATGGATTGGATAAGATCTATCCTCAAAAAAATAGAGAGATGGCAAAACAAATGCTTGATAAAGGAGGGCTTTTATCAGAATTTATGAGTCAAACCAATCCTGAAAGAGAAAATTTTCCTAAGCGAAATAGAATAATAGCAGGAATGGCTGATGCAACTGTTTTGATTGAAGCAGCTACAAAAGGCGGTTCTCTTATTACCGCTAATATTGCTAATTCATATGGAAGAGATGTGTTTGCTGTCCCAGGAAGAAGTATTGATGTCTATTCATCAGGATGTAACTCTTTAATTAAGTCCAATAGAGCAGCCTTAATTGAGTCAGGAGAAGATATTATTAGAGAAATGAACTGGATTAAAGAACCGCAAGTTAAACCCAAAGAGTCTCAACATTTATTTAATCAGTTTACGGGAGAAGAAGACAAAATAATGAAAATCATTCAAAAAAAAGGACTGGTAAGTAAAGAGCAAATCGCTATTACATTGAATAAGAACGTTCAGATGGTTTCTGAGTCACTATTTAATTTAGAGCTAAATGGAGTGATAAAAGCACTTCCGGGAAATTCGTATCAAATAAAAGGATAAAATGGCATTTCATAATCAACTGGGTGAAGAAGGAGAAAAAATAGCGGTACAGTATTTAAAAAGTAAGGGATATATTATACATCATACGAACTGGCGAATGAGTCATTTAGAAATAGATGTCATTGCAGAACATAAAAATGAACTTGTTTTTATTGAGGTCAAAACTCGTTCCTCTAATAAATTTGGTGAACCTGAAGATGCTGTGGATTATCAGAAGGAAAAAGATTTAATAAGACTTGCTGATGTTTATCTCGACCACCTTCAACAGGAAGTTTTATCGCGATTCGATATTATCTCCATAATATTAAGCGATTCAGAATCTAATATTACACATTTTGAAGATGCTTTTTCACCAATGACCTTTGATATGTAAAATAAAGTACATTGTGTATTTAACAAAATGTAACATAAATATTTGTTGTTTTTAAGTGGGAAAGAATATATTGATAATCTTAATTTGAAGATTTCCTATTAAATTAGCCTCAATAACTAAATATTATGAATAAAATCATATTGATTCTAGTGTTGTTGTTTTCAAATAAGCTTTCAGCTCAGGCTGATTATACTTTTATCACCTCTGGAGAATACTTTAATAAGGCATATGAGTATTTAGAAAACAAAGACTATTTGAATGCGTTTAAATCATTTGATAAAATAAATAAAAGTGATACATTATATGAATTAGCTCAGTTTAATAAGTTGATTACTGAGTACGCTGGTAAATACTACGAGGAATGTGTAAGTACAGCTTCAAAAATAATTAAAAATGAATCCATTTATTCTACTGAGGCGTTTTTTTATAAAATCAGAGCTCAAGTTGATTTAAGGCTTTATAGCAATGCCTTCGCTAGTATCGGTCACGGATCAAAAAAATATCCATTGCAGAGTTTCCGATTTGAATACTTGAAAGCAAAAATACTTGAAAGTCAGGGTAGGTATGAAGATGCTAAACAGCTACTACAGTCTATTTTAAAACAGCACCCTTACCATTCATCATCACATTTACTATTAGCTCAAATAATGGGTGAAGAAGGAGGGATTGTCCAATCTATATTAGGTTTTCAAATGGCAATTATTTCCAATAGGACTTCCCCATCCTTAAGACCCGCTTTTAAAGGGATGACTGATATTATGCAAGGGAATTTTGATACAAAAAGACAAAAAGACAATCTTGAATATTATAATTTGATTAATAGCTTAATTTCTTCGGGCCTGGCTTTAAAAGAAGATTATAAAGCCTCTTTACCCTTAAAATATGTCACAAATACTGTCTCAGACTTAATCATCAGCCAGCTTGATTACCAAGCAAAGTCTAATAATTTCACAATGGATTATTATATTAAATTCCTCGGTGAGGTTAAGAGTAAGGGTTTTGAAAAAGGGTACATATTGTATTTAATGAGTGTAATTAATCATTCGTCTGTCAAAAAAGCTTTATCTAGATATAAATCAGATCTAGATGTTTTTGAAGAATTTTATTTTAATTATTGGAATAAAGAGATTAATAAAAATAAGTTTAAGGTAAACGGGGCAATAGATGAAAGAGATTATATTATGAATAATCATGGGGTGCTAAGCGCTTTTGGAAAACGAAATAAAGAAGGCTTGAAAATAGGTAAATGGACTTTTTTTTACCCCTCAGGAACAATAGCTGCAGAAAATAAATACAATGAGAATGGAAGATTAACTGGCGATAATATTTGGTATTCCGAGGAAGGCTATATTAAAGAGTCTGGTTTTTACGAAGAGGGTAAAATTAATGGAAATGCCTATTTTACAAGAGAAAATGGATGTTCCAGTTATGATGGAGAATTTACAGACGGAGAGTTGAGTGGTAAGGTTCGAATATATAATAATCAAGGGATATTATATATGTCCAAGTCGTTTAAAAACAATGAAATTAGCGGCCCGATAAAAGAGTTTTACAACAACGGACAGACCTTGTCCTGTGTTAACGCTGTAAATGGGCTTAACGAGGGAGAGTTATATGTTTTTAGCCCTAAGGGTGACACCTTGAAAATACAATCTTTTTCCAAAGGCAAACCAACAGGAGTGCACCTAGAATACCACTCTAATGGTAAAATAAAAAAGAAGGGACAGTATAAACTAGGTCGTAGATATGGAGAATGGAAGGATTATTATTTTGACGGCTCACTCTCATTTAAATACCATTACAAAAATGGTTTATTAAATGGCAGTTATTTGAATTTTAGTTCTGACGGAGATACATTGGCCTACAAAAAGTATAGTAATGGATTGCTAAATGGTGTTGACAAAGATTATATGGGAAATAATAAAGTCTTATGGGAGCATGTATTTAAAAATGGCAAGTTAAAAAAATACTACAATTATAGTCCTGAAGGTCTTTTAATTTCACAAGGGAAAAAGGAATATCTACTTTATGACCGTTTCGGCTTCAAGTATATTGAGGCAAAAAAGAAGAGCAATCATTTTCATGGTCAATACACTATTTTTTGGAAGAACGGAAAAGTCAAAGAGAAAAGAAATTATGTCAAAGGTGTATTGTCAGGAGAGTTTAAATCCTATTTTTCCTGGGGAGGTGTTGATGAAGAAAAATATTATGACCAAGACAATTTACATGGAAATTATAAGTCTTATTACGATAATGGAAATATTTATGCCAATGGCCATTATGTTCAGGGCGAACAGACAGGTTTATGGCTTTACTATCATCCGAACGGAAATTTATTTAAGGAGATATATTTTATTAATGGAAAAAGTGAAGGTCATACAACGTTCTACTCCATAACAGGAGAAAAAAAAGCAAATTACTTTCACAAAAATGGAGTGTTATATAAAACTGATGTTTTTGATCAAGAAGGAAATGTAATTTGTGAAATAAAAACCCTTCAGGGTAATGGAAACTATAATTTAAAAAGTATTGCGGGTCATTTGTATTTAAAATCGAAACTTAAAGGAGGAGAATATCACGGTAAAAAAACGTTTTACTACCCAAACGGTCAAATTATTGAGCGGGTTCAAAAAAATTACGGAGAGAGCCACGGTTTTTTTAAATCATATTATCCAGATGGCACCGTAAAAGAAGAAGGTAATTATTCATATGGCATGAAAAATGGAGAATGGAAAGCGTATCATCATAATGGTAAACTGTCTCTAAAAGTAGTTTACGAAAATGATTTTATTAAAGACTCTTTAATGAGATATTATATTACCGGAGAGATAAAGGAGATCGTTTTTTATAATGAGAACGGTAAAAATTTAGGCGTAAAATATTTTCATACAAGTGGAGTAGTTAATTCTTTTGCTCGGAAAGACGAGGGATTAACTCACGGAGAGTTTAATAATTATGACGCTTTTGGAGAGCTTGTCATTCATCGAAAATACAATGGGGGGGAATGTGTCAGCTACACCTATTTAAAAAACGGCAAGCTTATTGAACCCGTTTTTATTAATGGGAATGGACAGATAAAAACTTTTTACAATAATGGTGAAATATCCTCTCAATATACAGAGAAAAAAGGTTTATATGAAGGTCCCTATAGAAGAGTTTTTAGTAATGGTAAGCCTTGGATAGAAACAACTTATTTACATGACAATATTCACGGAAGTTACCGATCTTTTTTTAGCGATGGGACATTGAGATATTATGCAGAATACGATTTTGGAAGATTAGATGGTATTCAAAAAAAATATAATCATGACGGAAAATTACTTTCTGAAATTACGTATAACCAGGGAATAAAAGACGGTATAAGTAAATTTTATAATGACAATGGAAACCTCATGTATATTTTGTTGTATAAAGATGACGTTGTTATTCAGGTAGAGTAGATATTTGGCGATTAGTAAAAGTTAATTTATGGGATTAAAGTGTGTATTTTTATGTATCTGTTTTTTTCTGGCGAACCATAGGGAATTATATGCTGGGAATAAAGAGATGAGCCTTTCTGAATTGCAGGCGAAATACAAAGAGGATCATGCTATATATCTTTCAGAAAAAGAGCACGTTCACATAAAAACAAGCGGTAACGAGTTTAGTATTTACAGCGACGTAAGTTGGGAGATTTTATACTTAACAGATAAAGCAAGAGCTTACGGAGATCAAAACATTCAATTCTCAAAATTTTCTGAAATTAAAAATATTAATGCTTTCTCATGTGTGCCTAAAAGCAACGATCCTAAAAAATTAAAAAAAATTAAAGTGACAAATTTTAAAACAGAGGATGTTTTTAATGGAAGTTACTTTTTTCATGATAATAAACAGGTTGCTTTTAAGTTTCCAGGCAATTTACCCGGAACAAAAATCAATTTATCATACAGAGAGGAGGTAAAAAAACCTCAATTTATAGGGAGCACTTTTTTCCTCAACCATCTGCCCACCCTGAGGTCTGAATTCAGTATTTCTTTTCCCTCTAATGTTGATGTCAATTACCAGCTTTTTAACGCAGAAAAAATTGATATACTACACTCAAAAGTAACAAAAAAGGGTATTACTACTTTAACTTGGAAAGTTGAAAATCAAGATGCTTATGAATCCTCTCCCGGAGCTCCTAATTTAAGGTATTATACGCCACATATTGTAACTTACATTGGTGATATTAGACTGAAAGATACAACGATTACTGTTTTACCAAATTTGGACGGTTTATATAATTGGTATTACTCTTTAGTTGAGGATTTAAATATGAAGGAGGATTCTGCTTTAAAGAAGGTTACTTTAAATCTGATTGAAAATATTAAAGCGAAGGATGATAAGGCAAGAGTAATTTTTAACTGGGTTCAAGACAATATTAAATATGTTGCTTTTGAAGATGGTATGGGTGGATTTGTCCCTAGGTCGGCCGGTAGCGTTTGTCGTAAAAGGTATGGCGATTGTAAGGACATGACGAGTATAATCACAGAAATGATGAAGTATGCCGGTATAGAGGCTAATATTACATGGATTGGAAGTGATGATTTGCCCTATGATTATACTGAAATAGCAACCCCAATCGTTGACAACCACATGATTGCCTCTTATAGAAATAAAGAAAATAAGATTGTTATTTTAGACGCGGTTGGTACTTATACTCCATATGGGTATCCAACAGAGTTTATTCAAGGAAAGCAAGCTTTAATTTCCAAGGGAAAAGACAACTACGAAATATTTAGAGTGCCCGTAGTAAAAAAGGAGAAAAACATGGAGTACGATTACATTTCTATGAAACTAGAGGGTGAAAAGTTGGTAGGTACAGGAAAAATTGAAGCGAAAGGATATAAGAAAATCAATTATGTTCAAAAGCTTTTAAATATGAATAGTGCTGAAGATCAAAGAAGCTATATTGAGTCTTATTTAGAAAAAGGAAATAATAAATTTAGAGTAGATAACTCTAATTTTATAGGCCTTAAAAACAGGGATACCTCTTTAACTATAAACTATGCATTTAATCTGGGTGATTACAGTAAGACTGTTAAAGATGAAACCTATGTAAACCTTAATCTTGACAGGGATTTTAAAAACAGTAAACTTGACGTTGAAGAGAGAAAAGGAATACCTCGACAATTTAGTCATAAAGTTGATTTGCGGTATGAGGTCGTCTTTGAATACCCAGAAGAGGCAAACTTAGCTTTCGTTCCTGAAAACAGTTATTTTGAGGGTGTTGGTTTTGGATTTCAGATTGTTTACGAAAGGCAGGAACATAAAATAATATTGAAAAAGAATATTTACATCGATACTTTATTGATAGAGGAACCTCTTTTCCAAGAATGGAATAGCATGATTAAAGAGCTTAAAAAAGCATATAAAGAGGTTGTTATTATTAAGAATATATAAAATAGGAGTAAATAAAATATGAGAGTAAAGCTAATAAATGCGGTAATATTATTGAGTTTTTGTACTCAGAGTTTTGGTCAGAAAGAAGGAAAAGCGGAGCCTTTTGATTCTGATTTTTGGAAAGAAAAACCGGTTCTTTCTAAATTAAGTGATGATGAAATAAAAAGTAATGCTGTTTATATTGCGGATGTTAATGTATGTTCTTATGATTATGGTTCTTTTGTTGACCCAAAGACAGGATCATCCTACGATGATATCTTGATCGAAGAAAATTTTTACTACAAAAGAATTAGATTAAACAATAATAATGCTGTTGAGGCCTTCAATAAGGTTTATATTTCGATGTCCAATGCTCGCCAAATAATTAATTTAAAAGCTCGTGCAATCACTATAAGCGGCGAAATCATTGAATTTGACGATAGCAATAAGAAAGAAGTTGAAAATTATGAAAATTACGGTCCTTTTACAATTTTTGCCTTGGAAGGAATCGAGGTGGGTAGTGAAATAGAGTATACTTATACAATAAAAGAACCGGGTAATTTTAATGATTTTTACTTTGATATTCGAGTTCAAGAAGAACTTCCAAAGAGACTTTTTCATTATGAGTTGGTTGTGCCTGAAAACTTTGTCCTAAAGACAAAATCATATAATGGTTTAAACGAAATGATTGCTGACACATCCGCTAATGATTTTAATCGATACGTTCTTCATTTATATGATGTTGCTGCGTTTAAAAATGAGGATTATTCAAAAGGAGAAGCTTTAATTCAAAGAGCAGAAATAAAACTTTTTGAACTTCAAAATCAAAATAAAAGGAATTTTTTTAGTTATAATAAAGCAACAACAGCTTTCTCAAAAAGAATTTATGAAGGAAATAGTGAGAAGGATGTAAAAAAAGAAACAAAAGAAATTAAGCGTTTAATCAAGCAAGAAAAATGGGATCAAATAAGCGATGAGAAAGAGCAAATTGTTGAGATTGAACACTATATAAAAGCGAACCTAAAAAGAGGTAGAACAGGTCATTATTACATACATGAGCCAATTAAGCAAAAGATATATAGTGAGCAAAATGCGATGAGGATTTACGCGAGAATATTTGATATGTTAAGTATTGATCATCAGGTTGTCATTACCTGCAATCGATTTGAAAAGCAGTTTGATGAAGACTTTGAAACATACAGTTTTTTAGAGGCTTCATTATTTTATTTTCCCAATTACAATGAATACATGGCTCCAACAAACGAATTTATGAGGTTTGGTTTAATTCCCAGCGTCTATGCTTACCATAAAGGCTTGTTTCTAAAGCCTATAAAAGTGGGGGGGATTCGATCTTTTTACCCTGAAATAAGAGAGATTGTAGGAACAAATAGTGATGTTAATTATGATAATATCATTTTGGATATTGAATTTGATGAAGATTTTGAAAAAGTTAAGGCGCATGTTAAGCATGAGGCAAATGGCTATAGCGCTGTTTACACTAGGCCTTACATGACCGTCGCTACTGAAGAACAGAAAGAAGAGATTTTAAAAGCAAATTTAAAATCATTTGCCGATGATGCTGAAATTACAAATATTACCACTAAAAATGAGGAGATGGAGGGATATATGCTGTCAAAGCCTTATATCTATGAAGGAGATGCGGAATCATCAGCACTGATAGAGCAGGCAGGAAAAAAGTACCTTTTTAAAATGGGATTAGTAATTGGTGCTCAAGTTGAAATGTACCAAGACACTGCCAGACAATTTGATGTAGAAAACACATATAATCACGGATACAAAAGAGTTTTAAATATCAAAATTCCTGAAGGTTATAAAATAACGAACCTAAGTGATTTAAACATGGAATATTCTTCATCCAAAGACGGAAAAAACACGATGGAATTTATCAGTAAATATGAAATTAAAGGCAATAGTTTAATGGTTACATGTAATGAATATTACGATGAGATTTCTGTTCCTAAAGAGCGTTACGAAGAATTTAGAAACGTCATTAATGCGGCAGCTGATTTTAATAAAATCACGTTAGTTTTTGAAGAGGATTAGTAGGGTTGATTTTTAGCGCATAAACTTAACATGAACTTCTCACCTTCCTTTTTAGTTGGTGAATGTCCCCAAGTCTTCTGCCTATTTTTATTTTTCCGACTTTAATACACTTACCAACAAAATGTAGAATCAATTTGATCTTTTATTTCAAATCTTTTGTAGAAAGACACTTTTGGGTAAGTCACATATTTCATAATACATGCCGAATCTCGAGAAAATCGAAATGTTATCACATTTGTTTCATTAATCATCTCAAAATTTGGCTCCATATCCTTAACTCCTGTTTTAGAAAAATCTCCAGCACAAAAATGGAGTATGCCTATTGGAATATATTGAGAACAAGAGTCTACATAAGCTCTAGCCAAGTTT
>MDSV01244411.1_pt1 | contig 13350 bp, 2 predicted proteins | sample 810851 | NCBI WGS metagenome assembly MDSV01 (sample SAMN05326640, study PRJNA326480) | marine metagenome | isolation source: seawater | place: Atlantic Ocean: North East | collected 2012 | reverse complement strand
TTGTAACTAGAGATCAAAAAACTGTTTACTTTACAAGAAGTAATAATATAGAAGCTAATGACGATGTTCTTTATTTAAGTTTGTATTCAGTTGCGACAGGTGTGCTTGATGAACAAGATAGTATTGTTCCACTATCTATAAATAACGATCATTATTCGGTGATGCATCCAACAATATCTAACGATGGGAAAAAAATATTTTTTTCAAGTGATATGGCTGGAGGATATGGAGGTCTAGATTTATATTACTGTGAAATCTTAGGTCTTCAAGAAAAGAAAGTCAAAGGAAAACTTGAAAAAATAAATAAATTATCTGATCCAATAAATCTAGGTAACAAGATTAATACAGAAGGAAACGAAGTTTTTCCATATTTTATGAATGATAATATTTTATTTTATTCCTCTGATGGGCGAATTGGATTAGGAGGATTGGATATTTTTATGGTACATAACTATCTGGATACTTCAATATTAGAAATTGACAATGTAGGTAAACCTTTTAATTCTCCCAAAGACGATTTTTCATTTTTTATATCACAAGACATTAAGTTTGGATTTTTATCTTCTAATCGTTTTGGAGGTAAAGGAGACGATGATATTTACTGTTTTAAACTTAATTTGAGTATTTCTGAAGGAACAGATGATTACTACACTACGATTAAAGGTGAGACACTTGAAGTTGTTTCAAACTCTGTTCTTAATAATGACTTTTTAAATGATTCTGATCAAAGTTTTCTTAGTCAAAATGTTTTTTATAAAGCAAAACTAATAAATAAGCCATCTAATGGGAAAATTAATTTTAAAAGTGACGGTACCTTTATATACACACCTAATAACGACAGTGTAACAGTCGATGTTTTTACATACAGAATTTTAAATGATCAATATTCAAATGATACAATAAGTGTCTTTATCAAGGCCTTGGATCAAACAGTTCCGGTAGCTGTTGATGACCATTATGTAATTAAAAAAGGCGAAAATTTTACTACAGATTCAATAAATGGAACCCTGCATAACGATTCAGATTCGGGTGGAGATATCCTGACTACCATATTACTTGATTCTACTCTTCACGGAGAAATAGACTTCAAAAAAGACGGATCATTCACCTATATTCCAGAAGATTATTATGTAGAGTCAGATACCTTTACGTACATCGTTACTGATGGCCAGTTTTACGATACTGCAGAAGTTACTCTTGCAAGATTAGTATCAGGCGTTGATATAGCTACAATTATAGAAATTGATCCAATTTATTTTGATGTTAATAAATCCAACATAAGAGATGATGCTGCTACTGAACTTCTTAAAATAGTAAAAGTAATGAACGATTATCCTTCGATGGTTGTGGAGTTAGGATCTCACACTGATTGTAGAGCCTCAAAAACTTACAACAGAAACTTATCGGATAGAAGAGCCAAGTCTTCTGCAAGCTTTATTAAAGAACGAATTTCTATACCTGAAAGAATTTATGGTAAGGGGTTTGGAGAGTCCAAGCTGAAGAATAAATGTGAATGCGAAGGTTCTAGAATAGTACCTTGCTCTGAAGAAGAGCATCAAGAAAATAGACGTACTGAATTTTTAATAAAAAATATGTAATTTATACATATATTTACTTCTGTGAGATTTATCCAAATTATAATATTAATTTTTTTAGCAAATCTTAGTTATTCATGTTATTCACAATGTTCTAACTTTTCGGTAAATGCAGGTACAAACGCAGATCTAAATACTGAGACTTTATACGAAGAAACATTTGCTGGACAAAATGGAAAAGGAGCTATTGGAAACTCCATAGACTTAGTCGGTTGTACTTGGACTATTGATGTTAGTTCAGCTAATCTTTCAAATACCAACGATTACTTTAAGGTTAATAGTGAAAAATTAGAAGCTAGAGATGTTGATGGAATATGTTATTGGTATTCACCTATTGTTAACATTCAAAATTATATTAATGTAAATCTTTCTCTAGTTGCAAGTCAATATTCTAATTCAAATAGATATGAGGTGTATGATATTTATCGTTCTCAATATAGCTTAGATGGTAATATTTGGACTTCTTTTTCCAATAATGGAAATATGGCAAATGGTTTACCATCATCTAGTGTGAATGTCTCTCAAAATGGATTGAAAGGTTCAACAATTCAAATTAGAGTTTCAATGGATGTAGACGAAGATAATGAAAGGTTTAAACTAGATGATATTAAAGTTACGGGCCAAAAATATAAAATAAATCTTTGTTATGGAGATCCATTGAGTCTTGGAGGTTCACCTACGGTAAATTGGTCAGGAATTGGGAACCCAGTAATAACTTACAATTGGACTCCAACTACTGCTCTTTCAGATCCAAATATTTCAAATCCTATTGCTACTCCAACTGATCCTACTATTTATAAAGTGGTTTCCACCCTTACAAATAATGGCGTGATATGTAAAGACAGTTCTCTATTTTATGTAAATGTAACTCCTCAGGTTTCTATAAGTAGTTCAAGTCCAGTATGTTCAAACGATACATTAACGATTTCAGAACATGGTGGAAATGCTACTTCTTGGACATGGACTTCCAATGGAAATGCTACAATTATAAGTGTAAATGACTCTTATTCTCAAGTTGTAGGAATGACAGATGGAGAGATATTTTCAGTTTATGTAGAAGATGATGATGGTTGTAATAATACAGCTACTACAACTATTCAAGTAAATCCAAAACCAACAAATGTGACTTCTACAGATTATGGAACTTATTGTAGCTCTTCTCCTATATTTCCATTAACTGGAGGGTCTCCAACTGGAGGTTATTACAGTGGATTAGGGGTATCAAATAATAATTATGATGCTTCATCAGTTGGGTATGGAAGTAGTATTGAAAATGTTGACATTTTATATATTTATTCGGATGCAAATGGATGTAAAGATACTTCAATTAGTCAAGTGACTGTTCAAAAGGCCCCAGACGTTGAATTAACCTCTTCTTTTATAACATTAGCTCCAACCAATCCTAATTATATAATTAGATCACCAAATGGTGAATGGAGTAAATGTGGTAATCCAAATCCGACATTTAATCTTCAATTGAATATTTCTAATTCAAGTGTAGCAAATAATTCTGTTAATGTCAACTATGACATTGATTATGGAAATGGTAATAATGAGTTAAATATTTTACCAGGAACAATATATAATAATACCTATATTGAAGAGGGACCATATATTATAACTATTACTGCAACAGATAATACAACAGGATGTGTAAGAGAATACAAAAAGAATTTTTTCTATGGAACAAATCCAGCAGTTTCACTAGGAATTCCAGGGAATACTCAAAATCAGTGTTCTCCAAAAAACTATGGATTTGTAGCATCATTTTCTAATAATTCTGGAATTTTAAACTCCCCAGGAACTATCTACAGAAAATATACTAATGATGGAAAGGATGATTCAACTTTCATTCATCCATTTCCTGCAACAGATCTTCTAAGTGATATAATCTTTCATACTTTTGATGAAGCTTCTTGTGGTTTTTCTTCTATAGCTTATGATAATTCATTTCTGGTAGGTATTTCAGCCACAAATGGGTGTGGATCATCAAGTGCAGAGGTTTCTCCAATTACTCAGTCATCTCCTCCTCAAGCACATATTGAAATGGAAGATTCTATTTTTTGTATAAATAGCCCAGTTACTTTTAGAGATACCAGTCTAGGTGGGAAGTATGTTTATGGAGTAAATACTGGTTCTGGATTTTCTTATGAATGTGATACTAGTACTGCAGTAGCTTGGGATTTTACACCAAATACTGGATTTACTGTTACTTCAGGTTCTCTTGGAAACTATTCTGGGTTACAGTACTTTGATGGTACAACTCATGGTACAGCTGAAATTCAAGTGACGTTTCACAATAAAGGAGCTTATGTTGTTAATTTTAAAAAAGTTTCTCCTTGTGGAAATGCTGAAATATCAGATGAAGATTTTAAAGATTTTTTGATTGACTCTTTGCCAGACGCAGAATTTACTCTAGATAAACATATTGATTGTTCTCCCTTATTTATTTATGCAAACAATACTTCAAAATCTCTGGATGATTTCAGTTCCGTTTTTGATTGGAGTTATTCAACTTTAACTGTAGGTTGTCAAGGAAGTGCTCCGCCTAACATAAATCCTGCAGCTTCAGATTCTACGGTTTTTGAGATTTATGACGAAGATTTTTCAGGTCAAAATGGTCAAGGAGCATTTGGAACAAGCTCCGATCTGAGTAATGTTAATTGGAACATTTTAGTAAATAACTCTTTATGGAATAATAACGATTGGTTTTATGTAAAAAATGAAAGATTTGAGGCAGTAAATGTAAATTCAAATAATAATGGTACTGCTTATTGGTACTCTTCGGTTGTAGATATTTCTGAATATCAGTATATTTTTACAGAACTTAAAGCTTTTACTAATAATTCAATAGGTACTAAATCCATTAAATCTCAGTATAAATTAGATGGAGGATTATGGACAGATTTTTTAAATAATGGAGTTTTGACAGGAAACTTTACTAGTCCTTCTATTGTTTCTGCAGATGGAATAAATGGAAATAGCATTCAATTAAGAGTTGGAATAAATCTTTCTAATTCAACTGATACTATTTTCTTTGATGATATAGAAATATATGGTTATTCTGTTCCTGATTCATTAAATACTGAATACTCATTTAACTTACCTGGAATATATAGTATAGACCTAACTGCAACTAATGTATGTGGATCAGATGATTTTAAAGATACTGTAACAGCTGTAGGGCCACCAGTTTTATCCATTGATAATATTATAGATACTTGTGATACTAAGAAACTTAATCCTACAGCAACTATTGATACTTGCTTTGGAAAGATGAATGCTTACAATTGGTCTTTTCCTGGATCAATTGCCAATAATATTTCTACTTTAGAGACTCCTAGCACAATACTTTACGATAGTGTAGGTGTTTTTAAAGTATATTTTAATGCTTCCAATCAATGTGGACTTGATAGCGATAGTTTAGAATTTGAAATTCATGATAATCCAGTAATTTCTATGAAAGAGCTAGATTCGGTTTGTTTTGGTTTATCTCTTGGAATATCTGCGTCTGTCAGTGAAGGATCTCCTAATTACAGTTATTTATGGAGTTCTGTAAATGCATCAATTTCTAATTCAACTATTCCAAATCCAGTAGTTACTACAATAATAGACAATAATGTTTTTTTGGAAGTTACAGATTTAAATAATTGTGAGGCATACGACACTATTTTTGTAGATGTTCTTGATTTACCTTCAGTCAATACTGGTCAAAATCAAAGTGTATGTCCTGAAGATACTGCATTTTTATTTGGTTCAATTTCTGGAGCTATACCGCCATATACTTTTTCATGGAATTCAAACTTTCTTTCCGACCAAAACATTTTGAATCCATATTATGATATGAATGGTACGGAAACATTTACCCTTACAGCTACAGATAGTTTTGGTTGTACTAATAATAGTTCTGTAATAATTAATGAACGGATTTCTCCTTTAGTTAATGCTGGACAAGATACTGCTTTGTGCGACCAACCAATTGCTGTAGACTTTAATGGTTCACCCAATGGTGGAATTTGGGTAGGTAATAAAATTGATAATGCTGGCCTATTTTCACCAAACGGGATAGTGCAAGATACTGCGGTATATCAGTACACAGATGGTTTTGGCTGTTATAATGAGGATACATTATTAATAGATGTTCAAGCAACTGTTATAGCCAATGCAGGGATAGACTTTGAAAAATGTATTAGTGAACAAGAAGTTTATTTGTCAGGAATTCCGTCAGGTGGTAATTGGGATCACCCAAATATGATTTCAAATTCTGTAACATTATATAATGAAGATTTTACCGGTCAAAACAACAAAGGATTTAGTTCTTTTACAAGTTACGATACATCTAATATTAATTGGAGCCTGGATGTTAACGGAATGAATTACTTAAACCGATGGTACAGTTATTTTAAAGTACAAAGTGGATATTTAGAAGCACGATATACTAGAACTAATGGTGCTTATTGGTACTCACCAAAAATAGCTATAACAAATCACATAAATGTAACAATTTCTTTTGATGCTTCAGAAAATGCTAACTTATACCCAACAGATAGTTTAGTATCGCAATATAGAACTGACGGAGGAGTGTGGAAATATTTTAATTCAAATGGTCAGCTTAATTCAAATTTTTCAAGCGTTCAAGTTTCACATAATAATATTTTTGGAGACACTCTTGAGTTTAGAGTGAAATTTAAAGGAACTAATTCAACTAGTTCAAGACATCGGATAGATAATATTTTAGTAAGTGGAGATCAAAGTGGAATTTTTGATGTTACTGTAGCAGATACTTTTGCCCTTCCTTATATATATGGTTCAGGAAATTGTGTAAATAATGATACCGTTAACCTAGTTATAAATCCATTGCCCGTTGTAGATCCTGGTAATGATTTTGAGTCCTGTATAGATAACGCTGACGAATTATTAGTTCCTAGCGTTCTTGGAGGAACATGGTCTGGTAATGGTATAACTAATCCAAATGGAACATTTACTCCTTCAAATGCAGGAGTTGGAATACACAATTTGAATTACTTTTATAGAGATTCAAATACTTGTGAAATTACAGATTCTCTTAAGGCTACAGTATATTCTCTACCAGTTGTATTTACACAATTAGATACTGTTATTTGTGACCTTCCAGTAGATGTTACTCTTAATGCTTCACCAACTGGTGGAAACTGGATAGATACTAATATTACTAATAATGGTATTTATAGCCCGGATGGTCCAGGATCTTTTAAAATATATTATGACTATACTGATGGGAATACTTGTTACAATATTGACTCAATGATTCTTACAGTTAATCCCCCTCAAATTGCTGATGCTGGTTCCGATATTGTAGCTTGTGCAGATACAGGCTTAATAATTTTAAATGGTTTGCCTGCATCTGCTGGAACTTGGTATGGAAATGGAGTTACTTTAAACGGTAACTATAATTCAAATCCTACAAATTTAAATTTAATCAATGAAGATCTAGCTTACAATATAGGTACTGGAAATTGTTTTACTACCGATACTATGAATTTATTGATTAACCCTTTGCCAGTAATTTCGTTAGATAATAGTTTTGAAATATGTATTTCATCTGGTGATACAACCATTCAATTTTCACCAAGCGGAGGCCTTTTGGAAGGAACTGGTGTTTTGAATTCAAATACAGGTCTTTTTAGCCCTACAGATGCTGGTGTTGGCACTCATAAATTGATTTATTCTTATGAGAATCCAATTACTGGTTGTTGGAATTATGATTCTTTGGAAATTACAGTTAATCCATTACCAAATGTAAATTATATTCATGATAGTATTTTTTGTTTAAATGTAGGATACCAAATAAATAATTCTACTACGGAAGTTCAAAATCACTACTGGACTATTTCAGAAGGTTCTTTTTCTTATTCTTATTCACCTGTATTTTCATTTGATTCAGCTGGTTTTTTCGATATCAGTTATGTTGCTGAAACCAATAGAGGCTGTCTAGATTCTGCTAGTTCTATATTAGAAGTTTTGGCTCCACCTTTAGCAGATTATTCTGCCCCAGATTCAGGATGTGGTCCATTTCAAGTAGATTTCACCAACAACTCTGTAGGTAAATATGTTAGTTATCTATGGAATTTTGGTTTTGTGAATTATCTTGGTAATGATTCTATTTCAAATGATACAACTCCTTCTATTCATTCCTATCCAGCAGGAATTTATTTTGATACTACTTACTACACTTCTTTATCAGTGACTAATTATTGTGGTGTATCTTTAAAAAATCTAGAAATTATTAGTATGCCAACTCCGGTTTCAAGATTTGCATCGTTATCAAATGTAGGTGGTTGTGGTACTTCACTTATAACTTTAGCAAACAATAGTTATGGTTTACCTGATAACTATTATTGGGATTTTGGAGATGGCTCTTTTGGAACTAATAGTGACACCATATTTGATAAACAATATTCTCCAGGTCCTTCCACAGATTTCTATACTATAACTATGGCAGTAACTAATGAATGTGGTACAGATACCACTATTGAAACAGTAACTATTTTACCTAGTGGATTAGTAGCATTTTTTAGCGTAGATACTACTGTAGGATGTCTTCCATTTACATTAGATTTTGAACAATTTTCAGTAGGAGCAGCCACTCATAGTTGGGATTTTAAGGATGGTAATTTTTCAAATGCTTACTCACCAACACATACATTTTTAGATACTGGAACTTTTGAAGTTTCTTTAGCAGTAAGTAATGCATGTGACTTTGATACTGCCTTTAAAACCATTAGAGTTAATACTTCACCGAATGTTGAGTTTACTGTAATTGATGATACTTTATGTGCAGGATCAACACTTCTGATTAGTAATTCTTCAGACTTAGGTATAAATAACAACTGGAATTTTGGAGATAATACAACTTCTTTTTTAACTAATCCGACACATGTTTTTTTAGATTCGGGTCATTATAGAGTAATTTTAACAGGTACATCTTTAACAAATGACTGTCCTGCTTCAGATTCTGTAGACTTAGTAGTACTACCTTATCCAGAAGTTACTGCTTCCTCAGATACTTCAAACGGATGTATTCCTTTACCTGTTAATTTTTCTAGTATTGCAAATTCTGTGGGATATTATTTATGGGATTTTGGAGATGGTAATACTTCGGGTTTAGCAAATCCAAATCATACTTATACAAGTGATGGATATTATAGTGTTAATTTAAGGTTCGAAGATTTAGCAGGCTGTGTAGATTCTTTTGATTTTGATATTATTCCTTATCCAGTTCCTCAGATAAGTTTTAATGCTATTCAACTCGATACTTGTGTTTTACCTGCAAGTTATACTTTACAAAATAATTCCATTGGTGCTTCCACAAATAACTGGGATTTTGGGGACGGTTCAGTATCTTTTATTAACTCTCCAAATTATTCTTACACTTTACCTGGAAGTTATGATATTAGTTTAATGACTTCAAATTCATATGGATGTAGTGATAGTTCTATCCAAAGTATTGTTATTAATCCAGTCCCAATATCTAATTTTAATCCAATTCAATTAGATACTTGTATTCTACCTGTTAATTATAATTTAGTTAATAACTCCCAGGGAGCCATAGCATACACATGGGATTTTGGAGATGGTAATTCATCTAACTTGGTAAATCTAAATCATAGTTATAATCAAGATGGTAACTACGAGATTAGTTTAATAGCTATGAATTCTGTTGGTTGTTTTGATACATCCAAAATTAGTATTAATATTTTACCTGTTCCTGATTTATCATTTAATTATAATAAGCGAGATACGTGTACAATTCCATCCATTTTTAGTTTTCTAAATAATAGTAATGGAGCAACAAGTTATTTATGGGATTTTGGAGATGGACTATATTCATCACTTAGTTCTCCTTTTCACACATTTAATAATGCTGGAACCTTTAATGTTCAGCTTTCTTCAACAAATATCTATGGTTGCTCTGACACATTTATAAATCCAGTAACAATAAATCCAGTACCAATAGCTCAGTTCAATGCTTTCCAATTAGATACTTGTATTCTTCCTGCTAATTATTCTTTGGTCAATAATTCAACTGGATCATTTATAAATTCTTGGGATCTTGGAGATGGATCAAATTCCAATTCTTTAAACTTAAACTATGCTTATCTTAATTCTGGAACTTACAATATCACTTTAACAACTACTAACCAGTTTGGTTGTTTTGACAGCTCTTCTAAAACAGTAAACATATTACCAGTTCCAAATTCTGACTTTACTTATAATAAATTAGATTCCTGTATCTTACCTTCAAATTATAGTTTTACAAATAATTCATCAGGTTCTAACACTTACATTTGGACCTTTGACACTATTGCAAACTCAATTCAGCCAAATCCATTTTTTACTTTTAATAGTGATGGTGTTTTTGAAATTAAATTATTGTCAATAAATAATTCTGGATGTGTAGATTCTTCAATAAATTATATTAATGTAAATCCAATTATTAGTGCTGATTTTTCAACTGATTCTTCCATAGGTTGCGAGCCATTTAATGTAATTTTTAATAATAATTCTCAAAATTCTAGTTTTTATAATTGGGATTTTGGGGATGGTAATACGGCTTCTTTTTTTAATGGCTTTTATGAATTTCAAAACGCAGGCAATTACATAATAAAATTAGTTGCAGAAGATATTAACGGATGTAAAGATTCAACTTTTGAGTCTATAAATGTTTATCCTTCTCCTACTTCTAGCTATACATATGTTGCCAGTGACCCATGTTATTTACCTATTAGTGTTGATTTTACAAATACTTCATTGTTATCAAATAATTTCGAGTGGAATTTTGGAAACGGTCAAACTTCTAGTATAATTAATCCATCTACAATATTTGATTCTGTAGGTAATTATAATATTCAACTAATTTCAGGAAATAGTTATAACTGTTATGATACATTAAATTATTTCTTTGATGTGGTAAATAAACAAGTTCCAATAGCAAATTTTAATTTTAATGATTCAATTTGTTTAAGAGACACTTCCTTCTTCAACTCTACAACTCTTTTTGCTGATTCTTTAGTCTGGAATTTAGGAAACGGAATTATCTCTTATGGAGATGCAATCTCTTATGTTTATGACAGTTCTGGTCAGTATACTATAACTCTTTTTGCTTTTAATACTGGAAGCGGTTGCTCTGATACTTTACAGAGTATCAATTCTTTAGATGTTCTTTCATCTCCAGTTGCTGATTTTAATTTTAATCAGATACAGAGCGACGAACCCCTTAGTGGTTCTTTAGAATTTATTAATAATTCAACAGCTGCAGATTCTTATTTTTGGGATTTTGCTAATATTGACTCTACAAGCGAAGAACATCCAACATATTATTATAGATATGACTTTGATGGAACTTATTATTACACATTATATGCATTTAATAACTATGGGTGTGTTGATAGTTTAACAAAAGATTTATATATATTTTATGAAAAAACCTTATTTATTCCCAATGCATTATACCCATCTTCAAATAAATTTGAGGTTGCCAATTTCATACCTAAAGGTACTGGCATGAAAAAGTATAAAATTGAAATTTTTGATTTATATGGAAATCTTATTTGGGAAAGCTCTTCTCTTGATGACGAAGGCCAACCCACTGGATATTGGGATGGTAAATTCAATGGCGAAGATGTAGAAACTGATACATATATTTGGAAAGTTGAAGCACAGTTTAAAGACGATAGTTTTTGGGAAGGACAACAACCTTTGGAAGAAATAATATATAGAAAAACGGGTACTTTAACTGTTATAAGATGATTAGAAAAATATTTAATATAATTTTTCTGCTATTTATAACAGCAAATTATTATGGTCAAGAGCCCGTTTTTAGTCAGTTCTATTTTAATCCATTATATATGAATCCTGCTATGTCAGGGATGGATAATAATTTTAGATTGTTTTTAAATAATAAAAATCAATGGTCAAAAATACCAGGTCAGTTTAATACAACATCTATTTCTTTTGATTCTTGGCAGAACTTTTCAAACTCATCTTTATCTATGCTTTACTCTTCAGGTTCTGAAGGAGAGAGTTATTTCAAAACGGAAAAATTTCATTTTGGCGGTGCTTATAGACTTTTTGATGTTTTTCCAAGTCCTTTAGCTTGGCAGTTTGGTTTCCACTATCAAAATATCACCAAAAAATTAGACTGGTCTAGATTAGTTTTTAGTGACCAACTAGATACTTATTTAGGAAATGTGAATAGCACATCATTTATAAAACCTAATAGCAATTCATTTAATTCTTCAAACCTTGCTTTGGGAACAGTTCTAACCTACCATATAAAAAGAGGAACGAAAACTAGAAGATTTAATTTACCAATAGATTTGGATGTTGAATTTGGATTTGCAGTTCATGAGTTTGTTCAAAGAGGCAATAGTTTTGTAAATGATGGTGTGTATAGAAATAAAAGAAGATATACATATCATGGTTCTATGCTTTGGCCTTTTAGTAAAGGGAAAGTAAGTGGTGGTGTCAAACATTCTGCATTGTTAGTTAATCAAGGGAACTTATCTACTTTACAAATTGGAATAATTGAAACTTGGATTTATCCCTTGCATCTAGGTCTTTTTTACAGAAGGCAGATGACTTCAGTACTAAGTGATTTTGATAGAATTGAGGCATTATATTTTATTTTTGGATATCAAAAAGTTATTGAAAAATCAAATTTATCTTTAACAATGTCTTATAGTAGAGATTTTACTGTTTCAGAACTTGGCTCTTACTCGGGCGGAACAAACGAGATTTCTATTATTTTGGAAAGCATTGAGGGTGGCCTTTTTCAAGGTTTGATGAAATCTAGAAGGCATTCAAGAAATAAGTACCGTTCCATACCATGTTACAGTAAGTTCAATACTGCAAGAGGATTATAAGCTTACTGGAATTATTTTTCTTTTTTGGAATTTGAAGTAGTAATAAATAGTAATGACTTGAGAAATTGTTAGATATAAAATCACTGCGCTTTTAGGTAAGTATATTCCTTGAAATATATTAAGAACATCTTGAAAATAGAATACTATAAAAAACCCAATTGAGTTTTTGATAATTTCTAAGATTAAAGAAAATTGTGATTGATCCATTAATGAAGTAAAAGAACCAATCGAAAACATAAAAAATATTCCGTAAAGTACAAGCATTTGGTATCCACTCAATAATGCAGCTATATTAAAATCATCACTTTCAATAAAGTTTATGAGATAAATTATATGAAACTGCATTGCAAGATGAATTGTTAATTGGAAACAGCTCCATGTATTTAAAAAACTATCTTTTTTAGTTTGGTATTTTTTATATTCATGAGGATTTGTAATAATATCTAATGGATAAAGCTTTTCTACATCTTTAGGCCTCCATCCAGTAGGCATGAACCAAATCCTTAACTTATCTTTCCATTTTCTAGCTCTTATAGCATCTTTAAAAAGCTGAATTAAATGCATGAAATTTATGTAAATCGGATTCCAAGTTCTTGCTGGTTTTAATACACCATAAACTGGAGTTTCGCTTTCTAATTCTTTTTGAAATGTACCAAACATAAAATCCCAAAATATGAATATTGTGGAATAATTTTTATCTACATAAATAGAATTAATAGCATGGTGAACTCTATGGTGTGAAGGAGTGACAATTATTTTTTCTAAAAACCCCATATTTTTTATAAGTTTAGTATGGTACCAAAACTGTGCAAATAGGTGTAAGGGAAGGAGTATGGTTATTACTTTTGGCG
>MDSV01027888.1_pt1 | contig 13350 bp, 16 predicted proteins | sample 810851 | NCBI WGS metagenome assembly MDSV01 (sample SAMN05326640, study PRJNA326480) | marine metagenome | isolation source: seawater | place: Atlantic Ocean: North East | collected 2012 | reverse complement strand
TCAACATTGATCATGGTAACTCATGATAATAATTTATTGTTACATTTTGATAAGGTATATAAAATGGATTGTGGAGATATAATCTAGATTATCTTTTTGATTTTCTTAACCTATTATATGCATACAATTTCCATAAGAGATGCATTATGAAGTAGCCCAATATGCTTGATAAAATACCAATGATTAATGTGCCCACAAGTAGAGGTTCCCAAATATTGCCAAACGCTGAAAATATCCAATCAGAGCTTAATTGAAACTCATCGTAGACTGGATTTAAACCAAGCAGATAGTTGCCAAAAAGATATCCAATGTACATCATTGCAGGCATCGTAATTGGGTTGCTTATCCACACACCAGCTACAGATAGTGGGAGATTAGCCCTAAAGAGAACGGCACAATATGCAGCAGGTATCATTTGAAAAAACATTGGCATCCATCCCCAAAAAATTCCTATTACTGTCGCTCGACAGAAAGATAATCTATTAAATCTCCAGAGATCTTCATGAAAGAGAGAGTTACCTAGGAAATTAAGGAATTTATATTCTTTTACCATTTCACGATTAGGCGTGTATTTCTTAAAAAACTTTCTCATATGTTATAGTTATGCTAATAAATAGATATTTTTCCTAGAAAATGTATTAATATCTTATACTACTACATATCTTTTAGATTTTTTTAAATAATATGCAAAAAACAAATAACATCAAAAGTAATTCTAGTATTTATAGAAGATTATTAGGATATACCTTCGAACATAAACTCATTTTTACTATTGCGATAATAGCCATGGCAATGTTTGCTGTTACCGATACAGCATTTGCTGCTCTTATAAAACCTTTATTAGATGGGAGTTTTGTTGAGAAAGATCCTGACACAATACGTCTATTTCCGTTTGTTCTTATAGGTTTATTTTTATTAAGAAGCATAGCTGGATTTGTGTCAACATATGGAATATCTTGGGTTGGTAGAAATATCATAAAAAAAATACGCCAAGAAATGTTTGAAAAGCTAGTTCATATGCCAACCAAAACTTATGATTTTGCCTCGTCAGGTGAGTTATTATCTAAATTAACATATGATACAGAGCAAGTTGCAGAGGCCGCAACTAAAGCTTTAACTGTTTTAGTAAGAGATGGTTTAACTGTTGTTGGATTATTGGCTCTAATGTTTTATCAAAGCTTTGTTCTATCAATAGGATTATTTATCATTGGACCAGTGATAGCAATCTTCATAAAGATAATGAGCGTTAAATTTCGAGACACTAGTAAAAACATACAAGACTCTATGGGTTTTATAACAAATGTTGTAGAAGAATTAATCGCTGGCCATAGAGTCGTTAAAATCTTTGGTGGCGAAAACAGTGAAAAGAAATCTTTTAGTTATGTAAATAATAATAATAAAGATAGACATTTAAAACTTGCGCTCATACAGGGAATTAGTATTCCTCTTGTACAATTTATAGTGGCTTTATTTCTTTCAGCTATCATATTCTTCGTGACATCTGATCAGTATTTGGAGGTTATATCAGTAGGAACCTTTATGTCTTTCATTACTGCAATGATATTGATTTTTGCTCCAATAAAAAGATTAGCTGAAGTTAATGTTATACTTCAAAAAGGTATAGCTGCTAGTGAGTCTATATTCAATCTACTGGATTCTAAATCTGAATTAGATATATATGATTTAAATAATAAGGAAAATTTCCAACTTAATTTTTCAGATATTAAATTTAACAATATCAATTTTTCTTACTATAATAATAATAACTTAGTTCTTAAAGATATAAAATTTAAAATTTCTAGAGGCTCTACTTGTGCGATTGTTGGAAAATCTGGTAGTGGCAAATCTACATTAATTAATCTCATACCAAGGTTTTATGATATTACCAATGGAAGTCTAACCATTGATAATATAAATATTAATTCTTTGTCTCTTAAAGAATTAAGATCAATGATAGCTTATGTTGGACAAGATCTGACATTATTTAATGATACTATTAAAAACAATATTGCCTATGGCTCTCTAGAATCTAAGAATATGGATGAGATAATAAATGCTGCAAAAAGTGCTAATGCTTACGATTTCATAGTACGATATGAAAAAGGTTTTGAAACATTTGTCGGTGATAATGGTGTCTTATTATCTGGAGGTCAAAGACAAAGACTGGCTATAGCAAGAGCTATCTTGAAGAATGCTCCAATTCTTCTTCTAGATGAGGCCACTAGCTCCCTTGATTCAGAATCTGAAAAATTAATCCAAAGCTCTCTGCTGGAGTTGAAAAAAAAATGTACAACTATAGTGATTGCTCATAGGTTATCTACTATTGAAAATGCTGATCAAATTGTTGTTCTTGATCATGGGATGATCGTGGAAATTGGGAAACACAGCGATCTTATACAAAAAGATGGTATATACTCAAAACTTCATAAAATTCAGTTTAATTTATCGGATTAGGTATGCAAAAGTTTTTTGAAAGGATATGGTATTCAAAACTAAATATTTATTCATTAGCTTTACTTCCATTTTCACTTATTTTTTATATTGTAGTTAATATTCGATTTTTCTTGTATAAGTATAAAATCTTACCAAGATATAAATCTAAAATACCTTTGATTATAATTGGAAATATTAGTGTTGGAGGTTCTGGTAAAACACCCTTTGTGATATGGCTTGCCAATTACTTATTACAAAAGGACCTCAGTGTGGGAGTAATATCGTCCGGTTATAAGGGAGCTTCGACAGTCCCTGTATTTGTAACTCCTAAATCAAGCCCTAAACTTGTTGGTGATGAAGCCGTTTTAATTGCAAAGTATACTAACTGCAGTGTAATTAGTGGTGGATGCAGGGTTGAAGCTACAAAATTTTTAACTGATATGAAATCAACTGATGTGATATTACATGATGATGGTTTACAACATTATAAACTTGAAAGAGATTTTGAAATCATTCTTATCAATAGCGATAAACTATTTGGAAATAATTTATTATTACCATCAGGACCTCTTAGAGAACCTAAATCTAGACTGAATGATGCTGATATTTATGCATATATGAATAGTGACAATGATCAAAACTATTCTATAAACTCAAATAATACTCGAATAACAAACCCAATAACAGCTGAGTCAAGAAATATGAAGGAATATAGTAACAAAAAAGTTCATTTAGTTACAGGTATAGCTTCTGTAGATTCTATTATTAAAACACTTAAAAAACATAATATAGGGTATATACTTCATGAGTATAATGATCATCATTCTTTTGATGGTAGTGAAGTAATTTTTGATGATGACCATCCTATCTTTATAACCCAGAAAGATTATGTTAAATTAACTGAAATCAATGATAAAAATATATGGATCATTGAACATACTATAAAACCTAATAAGTTGTTTATAGATAAAATCAATAGTGAACTAAGTAGTTTATTAGATTATGAAAAATAGAATAGTTATACCTGCACGATTAAAATCTTCACGACTTCCTTATAAGTTAATAAAGTTAATTGGAAAACTTAGTCTTATTGAACATATATGTCTAAGAGCAAAAAAAATAACATGCGACTCAATAACTGTTGCTACAGACAGTCTTGAGATTAAATCCTTAGTTGAAAAACATGGAATCGATGTATGGTTTAGTAGAAAAAAATATTCCAATGGAACACATCGTATAGCAATGTTATGTAAGGACCTTAAATTTAATAAAAACGATAATATTATAAATATTCAAGGCGATGAATTTAATTTCCCATTAAAAGGTATTAAAGATATTATTTCCAAGTTAACATCTTCAAAGAATAAATCTGCATATACACTGGTAACTAGATCAAAAAGCTCAAAATCTTATAATAATTCTGATACGGTAAAAGTAATTTTTGATAAGAATAATAATGCATTATATTTTTCACGTTCATCAATACCATTTAATCCTAGCAATGATCACTATCAGCATATCGGAATTTATGGTTATAAGGTTTCTCTATTAGATGATTATATATCTTTAAAAAGATCTCCACATGAGATTTATGAAAGCTTAGAGCAGTTAAGATTTATATGGAATAAAATTCCTATTCATTGTATAAAAGCACAAACAAAAAATTCCATTAGTATTAATTCATCTAATGACTTAAGATTAGCAAAGGAGTTTATAAAGTGAAAACAAAAATAATCACAATAACTGGTGCTGCAGGAAACATTGCTTATTCACTCATTTTTCGTATTCTTTCTGGGAATATATTTAATCAAGATACAAAAATAAGGATCAACTTATTAGATATATCATCGACTTTGCCAATATTATTAGGAGTCAAGCTTGAAATTGAAGATTGTGCTTTTAAACAATTAGAAGACGTAATTATAACTGATAAGGCAGATGAAGCTTTTGCTGATTCAGATTATATTTTATTAGTAGGTGCAAAACCACGTATAAAGGGCATGGAAAGAGCTGATTTATTATTGGATAATGCAAATATTTTTAAAGCACAAGCTAAGATTATTAATGATAATGCAAAAAAATCTACAAAAATAGTAGTTGTAGGCAATCCCGCTAACACTAATGCTTTAATTATCCAGAGTAATGCCAAAGATATACCCGCAATAAATATTTCATCTCTTATGAGATTAGATCAGAACAGAGCCAAAAGTATTCTTTCATCGAAAACTAATAACAAAGTTGAGGATGTTAGCCAACTATGTGTATGGGGAAATCATTCTGCTACGCAATATCCGGACTTAAGCAATACTTTAATAGGTAACAGTAATGAGAAGATCCTTGCTTTAGATCCTCAATGGGTCTCAAATGAATTTATTCCTAGAGTGCAGAATAGAGGTGCTGAAATAATTGAAAACCGTGGAAAATCTAGTGCTGCGTCAGCAGCATCAGCAATTTATGATCATCTGGATGTTTTAGTTAATGGCTCAGATGATTGGGAATCTATGGGCATTATGTCTCAAAATCCTTATGATATTGATGATCAATTATACTTTTCATATCCTTTGAATATTGTTAATGAAAAAATCGAAGTTATTAAAAATCTTCAATTATCTGAAAGATCAATAGAATATATTAAGATATCAGAAAAAGAATTAATCTCTGAAAGAGATATAATCAAAGATTTACTATAGGCTTTAGAAAAGGTTCAATTTTGTTACACCACTAGAAATCTCATTGGCAACTGCATCAAGTTTTATAATACCTATCGATAAGCATGCATCATCTATTTTTTGTGTAGAAGTGAATACTTCGCCAACTATCTCTCCATCGCTATTATGGATTTTATCTCCAACGTCCAAATATATATTGTCATGGCTTAGCAAGAATACTTTTTTCTTAATCTTACCTAAGTAATGAGTCCTTGCTACAATTTCTTGACCTGTATAACATCCTTTTTGATAATTTATTCCTTTTAGCTCCTCTAGATTTAGTACTTGTGGAATATGTGTTTCTTTAGTCTCCATGGTAATTCTTGGAAGCATCAAAAGATTATCAATTAGCTCGTTCACATTAAAGTTTAATATTTCACATGATTTTATATATTTCTCGATATTATTATCAACATTATTCTTAGATATTAAAATTGCAGCTGATAAGTATTTATTATTATTATTAATCACTATATTGTTTTTATCTTGTAAATATTGATTTTCTTTCATGCTATTGCCAGATAATATTTTTTTAGCTTCTTTTCCACAAATTCCATAGACTTCATATTCATCAAGTTCTTGAATTTTCACCTTTGACATTAAAATATACATAGATAATTTTTCGATAAAATATTGAACTATAGACTTATCAATTAAAAGCAAGTAACCATCCTCACTTTTCAGGATTCTAAAAATAGCAATAACCTTGCCTTGATTAGTGGAGTAAGATGAGTATTGATAAGACTTATCAGTTATATGAGTAACATCATTACTGAATTGCCCTTGTAGAAACTTCTCTGAATCCGCACCAGAAACATTTACACATGTTATATCTTCATCTTTTGAATATCCTGATTGTTCTTTAATATTCATATAAAGTATTGATATTTATTTAATTTATAACCTTAATCACAAAGATTCCTTCTAATTTATTATAGCTGATCTCTCTATGATCAAAATAAGTATATACTAATAAAGTACTATTTATTTAATTTATATTTGCATATAATACTTCATGGAGAGATTACATGAATCAAAATAAAAAAACTGATAATTCTAAAGTAAAAAAAGATACCCCTAAAAAAGTCAAGGAAATAGGCGGAAGAAAAGGCCCGGACCCCTCAAGATATGGTGACTGGGAAAAGAACGGTAGATGCATAGATTTTTAATATGAACAAAACATTGACTAATAAAAGGCCATTATCACCTCATTTACAGATATATAAACCGCAACTTACATCTGTTATGTCCATATCGCATAGATTTACTGGCGTAATTTTATCTTTGCTTTTGATACTCGTGCCTTTATTTTTTCTTCTTTTGGCATTGGGCAAAGAATATTTTGATATCCTGGTAATGATACTAGACCATTTCCTTGTGAAATTAATCTTATATGGGGTAATATTTGTTACTTCATATCACTTGCTTAACGGAATTAGGCATCTTTTTTGGGATATTGGTATAGGTCTGAGCATCAAAGATAGCTATATGAGCGGCTATCTTGTTATTATGTTTTCAACTTTAACAACATTGTTTTTCATAATGTATTTAAATTAACTGAGAATTTATTATGGCAATACTTCATTGGAAATTACAAAGAATAACTGCAATTATACTAGCACCAGCAATTGTATATATTGCATTCTACTTTCTTAACATTACACAATTCTCCTATTCCAATGTAATTTCTGATGTAATATCTTTTTGGGGCACAACCTTTATAGTATTTATCTCTTTAATACTTTTTTTGCATAGTTCATTGGGAATAGAAACCATTATGGAAGATTACATACATGATGATGTTTTACAGAGTTTTTTTATTGGTGTATCAAAAGTTATTCATGTTATATTATTTGCAATAACTTTGGTATCACTCATAATAATCAAAGGAAGTTAATATGGATATTATAAAACATAAACATGATGCTATTGTAATTGGTGCTGGTGGATCTGGTCTCAGGGCAACAATGGGTATATCTCAGTCTAGTCATAGTGTTGCTTGTATATCTAAGGTTTTCCCAACACGAAGTCATACTGTTGCTGCTCAAGGAGGCATTAGTGGAGCTCTTGGTAATATGGGCGAAGATGACTGGCGTTGGCATATGTATGATACTGTCAAAGGTTCTGATTGGCTAGGTGATCAAGATTCTATCGAATACATGTGTAAAAATGCAGTAGAATCAATCATTGAATTAGAGCATTTTGGTGTCCCTTTTTCGAGAACTGAAGAGGGCAAGATCTATCAGAGACCATTCGGTGGAATGACGACAGAATATGGCAAAGGAATCGCTCAAAGGACATGTGCAGCAGCCGATAGAACAGGTCATGCTATTTTACACACTCTATATACACAGTCACTCAAAAATAATGTAGATTTTTATATCGAGTATTTTGTAATTGATCTAGTTTTCGAAGATGGTAAATGTGTAGGTGTACTAGCTTGGTGTCTTGATGATGGTTCTATTCATTTATTTCAAGCACATATAGTTATATTGGCAACTGGTGGTCATGGTAGAACATACCAGTCATCTACATCTGCCCATACTTGCACCGGCGATGGCAACGGAATGGTATTACGAGCAGGTCTTCCATTGATGGATATGGAATTTATTCAATTTCATCCGACAGGAATTTATGGAGCTGGTTGTCTTATAACTGAAGGAGCCAGAGGTGAAGGTGGTTACCTAACAAATTCTGAGGGTGAAAGGTTTATGCCTAAATATGCTCCAAACGCTAAAGATTTAGCATCTAGAGATGTAGTGAGCAGAGCAATACAGATGGAAGTCAATGCTGGAAGGGGAGTAGGTCAAGACAAGGATCATGCCTTATTACATTTAGAACATCTAGATGCCAAAGTGATTCATGATAAATTGCCTGGTATAACAGAAACTGCAAAAATATTTTCTGGTGTTGATGCTACTAAGGACCCGATACCTGTTATACCAACTGTTCATTATAATATGGGTGGCACCCCTACAAATCATTTTACGGAGGTAATCTCATCAGGTGCTGGCGCCACTGTTGATGGGCTTATGGCTCTTGGAGAAGGAGCATGTGTTTCAGTACATGGCGCAAATAGACTCGGATCCAATTCTTTGCTAGATCTAATTGTCTTTGGTAAATCTGCTGCTGAAAGAGCATGTGAAATTTTAGATAAAAAATCTAAAATTCATCCAAACGTAAAAACTTCTACAATTGATGATATTATCAGTGATTTTGATATGATAAAAAACTCTTCAGGTGATATCAGTACCGCAGAGTTACGTGATAAAATGCAAAAAACAATGCAAAGGTATGCCCCTGTATATAGAGATGAAGAGACACTTAAAAAAGGAATAGAGATCATGCAGGGTTTATTTAATGACTTTAAAAATATATCTGTAAGTGATAAATCATTGATATGGAATACTGACTTAGTGGAAACATTAGAATTAAATAATTTATTATATCAATCTATGGCTACTCTTTACTCGGCATATAACCGTACAGAAAGTAGAGGGAGTCATGCCAGGGATGATTATCCAGATAGAGATGACAAAGACTGGCTAAAGCATACTATGGTTAAAGTTGATAGGAATGGCAATAGTATTTTTGACTATAAACCTGTTAAACTTGAAACTTTAACAGATGAGGTTGAGACAGTTAAATTAAAAGCTAGGACATATTAAATGGCTAAATTCACTTTACCAATAAACTCTATCATAAAAAAAGGGAAAACTTTTAAGTTAGACGATAACCCAAAAAATATTCTTACTGTAGAAATTTATAGATATAATCCTGATAATGGCTCTAATCCATCTTTAGATACTTATATATTAGATAAGAATAATTTTGGGCCTATGGCCTTAGATATGCTTCTTTATATCAAAAATAAGGTAGACTCAACTCTATCTTTTAGAAGATCATGTAGAGAAGGTATTTGTGGTTCATGTTCTATGAATATAAATGGAACAAATACTTTAGCTTGTATTTTAAATATCGCAGAAGAATCACATCTTAAAATATATCCATTGCCTCATATGCCAGTGGTGAAAGATCTTGTGCCTGATATGAAAAATTTTTATAAACAATACGAATCCATAAAGCCATGGTTAATTAATGATAATAAACCAGAAAGAGAACATATCCAGTCTCAGGCTGATAGAGAAAAGCTTGATGGGTTAATAGAATGTGTCTTGTGCGCATGTTGCTCAACAAGTTGTCCAAGTTACTGGTGGAATTCTGATAAATATCTTGGCCCTGCATCATTATTACATGCTTATAGATGGATTATAGATAGTAGAGATACTGCTAAGAAAGAGAGATTATCAAGTCTAGCAGATAAATTTAAATTATTCAGATGCCATACAATTATGAATTGTACTAAAACTTGTCCTAAAAACTTAAATCCAGCAAAAGCTATATCTCATATAAAGACAATGCTTGCGTCTAAATAAAATGGAACTATCTCGAGTTATCTGGAAGTGTCGGAAAGGTATAAGAGAAATAGATATACTATTATCTAGATATACAGAAAAGGTTTATCCAAGTTTAAACTCTCGAGAACAAAGTATCTATGTTGAGTTCATTGATTTAGATACTTATGAAATTTTAGATATGCTAATAAATAACAAGTCTTGTGATAAAAAATATCAGAAGATAGTAGAAGAACTAAGATCATTTAATTAGTATTATATATATATGGCTACTAAAAAAATACGTTTAGGCGTCAATATTGATCATATTGCGTTCATCAAAACATCTAGAGATACCATGTATCCAAACCTACTTGATGCAGTAAAAATATCTGAAGAATCAGGAGCTGATCTTATAACCATACACTTAAGAGAAGATCGTAGACATATAAAAGATAAAGATGCTTTGGAAATTAGAGAAATGGCAAAAGTACTAAATTTTGAAATGGCCAATACGAAAGAGATGATTGATTTTGCTAATAGTTTAAAACCTGATTTTTGTTGTATAGTTCCGGAAAAACGTGAAGAAAAAACTACAGAAGGAGGATTAAATTTAAAATCATATTCTGAGGAAAAAATATTATCTCTAAAAAAAACTATTACCAACTTTAAATCAAATAATATTGAAACCTCTCTGTTTATTGATCCCAACAAAGAGTCTGTTGATATAGCAAAGATAGTAGGCGCAGATTTGATAGAGCTACATACAGGAAGGTATGCTAATAATTTTAATACAATCAATGAATTTGAAGCTCTTGATGAGATTATTTCCATGTCGGAGTATGCAAATTCGAAAGGATTGCGTGTTAACGCTGGCCATGGTTTAAACTATGAAAATCTTACTGAAATTTGTAAATTACCCTATATTAATGAAATTAATATAGGTCATGCAATTATATCTCAAGCAGTTTTTACAGGTTTAAGTGATGCAATTAGAAAAATCATTAGTATAATAAACAACAGTGATTAAAGGAATTGGCATAGATATAGTAGAAATTAGTAGAATTAAGTTTCTATATGATAAGTATGGTATTAGATTTGCAAAAAAAATTCTTTCCAATATAGAGATGGATGAATTTTCTAAAACTCAATCACCCGAATATTACTTATCTAAAAATTTTGCATCGAAAGAGGCATTGTCAAAAGCACTGGGAACTGGATTATATAGAAATGGTGTTTATCCATCAAAAATTACAGTTACCCATGCGGAAACGGGAAAGCCATTTTTTCTTATAAATGGAAGACTGGAGAAATTACTCAAAAACATGTCATCTACGAAATTATTTCTTTCCATTTCAGATTCAAATCAACACTCAGTCGCAATGGTGGTAATGGAATAGAAAATGAACTACAAAACTATACAGCAGACAATAGGTGATACTCCTCTTATTAACATACCAAATAAATCTACTGATAGTCTTGTTTTGGCCAAGCTGGAGGGCAACAACCCCGGCGGGTCAGTAAAAGATAGACCAGCTTTAAATATGATTCTAGAGGCTGAGAAAAATGGTTTAGTTAAACCTGGTGATATGTTAATTGAGGCTACCAGCGGAAATACAGGTATTGCCTTGTCAATGGTAGCGGCCATTAAAGGTTATAAAATCACTATAATAATGCCTGAAACAGCATCTGTTGAAAGAATAAAGACTATGAAAGCATATGGAGCTAAGGTGATATTAGTTTCTAAAGATGAAGACATGGAGGGTGCTAGAGATTTAGCTAAAACACTTGAAGTACAAGGTAAAGGACTGGTTTTAGACCAATTTTCAAATAAGGCTAATTATATGGCACACTTCAAAGGGACTGGCCCTGAGATATGGAGACAAACAGAGGAAAAAGTTACACATTTTGTCTCTGCAATGGGGACTACAGGTACAATTACCGGTGTCTCAATGTTTCTAAAATCTATGAATAAAAGTATTAAGATTATTGGTGTACAACCAGAAGATGGTTCAAAAATACCAGGGATTAGAAGATGGAGTAAAGAGTATGTCCCAGAAATAAGAAAGAATGCAATTATTGATAAAATTATCGATATAAATCAGATAGATGCAGAAAAATTCTCAGATATATTATCAACAAAGTATGGGCTGTTTTGTGGTTTATCAGCTGCAGCAAACATCTTAATATCTAGTAAAATTGCCGAAAAAGAACATAATGCAAGGGTTGCAACGATAGTATGCGATAGGGGAGATAGATATATATCTAAGCTTTAGCTATTTATAAATTGTTAGGTTCGTGCCTGCTCTTAAGGATCTTGAGTTTTTTATATTATTGTCAGAGAGTAAGGACTTTTCTGAGACTCCAAATCCAGTAGAGATATCCCTTACAGTATCTCCAAGATCTACAACATATCTAAGCTTAATATTGTTATCTCTCGAGAGTACAGGGCTCTTCATTTTAATCTTTATTATTTCCCCAACCTTTAGTTTAGTCTTTTTGTTAGCATTGTTCCACGACAGCAGAGTTTTTAGATTAGTGTTATAGCGCCTAGCTATCTTGTACCAGTTATCATATCTTTTAACTTTATGACTATAAATAATTGATTTATCGATTATTTTATAATTTGAATTACCAATTTTAATTTGATTTTTATCTTCAGTTATTCCTTCAATTGGCAACTTCAACTTTTGATTTATCCGGATTAAATCTGATTTGAGATTGTTCAGCAACATAATTGATTTAATAGAGACATTGTATATTCTTGATATTTTTGATAAAGAATCTCCTTTTTCCACTAAGTGAGTCTGATTGCTATATATCAATCTAATTAACTTGGAATATCTCTTTTGGAAGACTTTCGCATTTTCCGTTGGCAACAAGAGTCTTTTTTGCATCGTCGGTAAAAAATACCATGCACTAAAACCAGGATTTAATAGATGAATTTGTGCTTCATCAACTCCCGAAAGGATAGATATAGTGTAGAAATCAATAGGGTGTTTTATCTTAACAAATTTTGTAATAGGTTTATTGGGCAACTTAGGTATATTTACTCCATAGTTAGTTGGATTCGCGATTATATCTCTTAATGCTATGAGTTTAGGAACATAAATCTCTGTTTCTCTCGGGAGATTTAAATCCCAAAAAGTCTTATTTCCTAGTGTATAATTAGCTTTTTTAATTGACTTACCTACGTTACCAGCACCAGTGTTATAAGAGGCTATCGCTAATAACCAGTCACCTTTAAAATGTCGCTTCATATCTTTTAGGAAATGGCTTGCGGCTTTCGTAGATGCAAATATATCCCTTCTTCCATCATACCACCAGTTTTTTTTAAGCCCATATTCTCTTGCAGTTGGAGGAATAAATTGCCATATCCCAGCTGCTTTTGATGGTGAATACGCGTATGGTTGATAACCGCTTTCTACTATTGGTAAAAGTGCCAACTCAAAGGGCAAATTGTTTCTTTCTAATTCAACAATCACATGATAAAGAAAAGGTTTAGCCCTCTCAATGGATCTATAAAGAAAATCTTTATTATTCATAAACCATTGAATTTCTTTATCAACTCTTGGTGAATAGACAGTATCTAGGCAAAAACCACTCCTGGTTTTATCCCATATATCCTTGTATGTTCTATTTGCTAATTTTTTAGTTTCACATTCAAAACTTCCAAAATTCGTAAGAATTTGAGGACGTTTATAACTAATTGACTGGTTACAACTTGTAATAAAGCCCGCGCATAATATAATTATGGTAATATTTTTGATATTTTGAAGAATCATAACCCTGTTATTACATTAACAAACATAATC
>MDSV01225349.1_pt1 | contig 13352 bp, 8 predicted proteins | sample 810851 | NCBI WGS metagenome assembly MDSV01 (sample SAMN05326640, study PRJNA326480) | marine metagenome | isolation source: seawater | place: Atlantic Ocean: North East | collected 2012 | reverse complement strand
CCTTGTCCTTGACCCTGTCCTTGACCTTGTCCTTGACCTTGTCCTTGACCTTGTCCTTGACCCTGTCCTTGACCCTGTCCTTGACCTTGTCCTTGACCTTGTCCTTGACCTTGTCCTTGTGGGTTTTGAGCTCCGGCATCAGATTCGCCACCGCCTTCAGTGCCACCATCGCCTGCGCCTGCGCCTGACTCGGTAAAGTCAGGGTCGTAAGCATCAGGGATACCGTCACCGTCGGAGTCGGAATATTCACCATCGTTCGGATCGTTCGGGAACGAGTCAACGTTGTCGGCCTTACCATCGCCATCGGTGTCGGAGTTGTTCGGGTTTGTACCCGCTGCATACTCTTGGGCGTTGGTTAAACCATCGCCGTCAGGGTCTGCATTACCGTCGCCACCATTCGTGGGGTTGAGGCCGTTCGCAACTTCCCAGCCATCTGGGAGGCCGTCGCCATCGCTGTCTGCATTGTTCATATTAGTGCCTTGGTTTTGTTCCTCGGAGTTGGTGAGACCGTCACCGTCCCAATCGGCGCCACCATCAGATGGGTCGAGTGGGTCAGATCCGTCACCGCTCACTGCAGAGACTGCAGAGAGAGCAAGGAACATTGCAATTAGCACGCTCATTATTTTCTTATTCATGTTTTTCACTTCCTTTTTTTGTTTTGGTTGTTTTTACACAGAGAACCCGCTGTTCTCTCTTTCCAGATTGCTGGCCCAGCTGGTGGGAAGGCAATTCTGGGGGGTGTATATCTCCATCGAAAACGTTCGAAATTCGGTTCCAATGGAGGACTTGTGCATTCGAATTAATTGCGGGGATGCTGCGCACTGATTTGTATCGTTTTTCAAGGTTTGAACAAGGGAGGTTTGCAACATACTAGCAGCGTAGTTTTGTGCAATTGACTGGTTCGCAGTCTTCTGGTTATGTCCCTTGTTTACTTCCTTGTATTGATCCTCCAAATGCATCGTTTGTCACGGGTCAGTCATAGGGAACCCAACGTTCCCTCTAACAACTGGAATGAACCGACCCTATATCAATGGCGCGACGCGATGAGTGTGTTGGTTATTGAGCATAAACCATAGAAGCAGGCAAAAGAATTGATGCTTTGTGGGCAAGAACGAAGCGGCAAACAAGATCTGCCAAATTCGAATTTGCAAAAGAATGCAGACGTTCGTTTCCATTGCCCTTTGCGGGTGAAAAGAGTTGCATTGGTTTTGCGTACCTACTAAGCGCAATCTTAGCTGCTCGAATAGCGTTTGAACTTGGGAGCCCCCCACTGCCATCCAACCCGTTGCCAAGGAAATGGGCGAGTTTACCCTGCCTCACGCCTGACGTGCCCTCCATAGCAAGCATTCCGAGAATGATAAATTGGTCTCGAGTAGGTGCATCCCATCGAGAATGATCGCCTGAAAATTTATTTTGGATTTTTTCAAGGAATTTTTTCTCCAAGTGAGGTAAATTTTCTGTTGAAGGGGTTTGGACGTCTGGTCTTTTGTTAAAGGGGGCGTCTTTGGGCAATATTTCAGAAAAATCTTCCCATTTGTAAGCAACTTCAAACCAATTTGACAGTTTTTCGGAAAAATATGGATCTGGGCCCCGCATGTTGTAAAAACTCGCTTTAATTAATTCTGGAGCCAGGGTCGAAAAGCCATCTGGGTACTTTTCAGCCAACGTTTGAAGCGCCTTGAGGTACTTCTCATTCTTTGACCGTTGGTGTTCGGCTTCAGTCTTCATTGATTCTATGTGACTCGGGGACACATAATATGGTTTGTTCTTGTTGATCTGTCTAATTTTCATCATATCCCCTCCAAACGACGTGCGTCGTTAGAAGATCACTTACGGTGTTCATCTGTTCTTATCTTCATGTTTCACAAAATCGCATCGGCGATAGGCGTTTCTTCTAAATTAGAAAATAGCGACCCTATTTGAATCTCCATTGGTGAATTCAATGGTCAAAACTTCTTCATCATTGAACGATGGGGGCCTATATTCGGAATCACATAGGGCTCGTCAATCAGTTTCCACCCTTGTGAAAGGTAGAATGGGATCGCTTGTTCTCTGGCTTGTAAAAGCCCCACCTTTGCATCAAAATGGGTCACTGAAGCGTTCTCGAGCATCGAAAGGACCTCGCTTGCGTGCCCGCGACGTTGCGCTTCCGGTCTCGTTCCCATTTGCCTGATTTGGATGGCTGGCCTGTTTTCCGGGTCGGAAAGTGGCCCAAAGGCGGGGCATGTGCTTGCGTTGGGGCCGGCGTGGTCGGGTGCAGAGCCGTCGCTGTCGTTGGCGATGAGATGGGCTCTGCCAACAGCGACAATGTGTTCACCATCGGGGACCCATGCATGAATCGCTTGACCGTCATCGGTCAATCGCTCCGCTCCTTTCTCAAACCCAAGCGGTGCCCTAAGCACCGCGAACCGACAATCGAAATACGATTCAGAGGGCATGTTTGGGGGAATTAATACGGCCGGATGTACAATTTTCACTCTATCGCCTCAGGTCAAGCAGCCATGCGCCGAACATTAACTCTGTGATGTTGGCGAAGAAGGTGGCGGGTTAAACTTCTCACAAGCTGCCTCCGTAGGACAGAATAAGAAGGGCGATGAATCCAAGGAACAAGAGGATGGAGAGAAGCGCTGATGAAAGCAAGCCCCAGCCAAGTGCTGTTTTGCCTTTCACAAACGACACGACGATTGCTATGACATACACGAAGGGCGTCATACAGAATATTCCATCGACAACCTCTGCTGGACTGATCGTTTGTTCCAATTCATAATTGTAGGTATTAATGTTCACTTGGTAGGACACCAGGTCCTCGCCATTCGGAATAAACCACAGTGTTTCATTCGAAGGGGTCAGTTCGCCAATCGTGACGTGCTCTGGATCGCCAAAAAAGTCCACGTCCATTCTGTAACCCTTTTCGGAGTGGGTAGCGTTGCACTGGCGGTAGAAGGACTCCGATTCACAAGAGGTGACCATGAGGATTTCGTTCGTTGAAAAAAAGACAGCGTCAAGATAAATGTGAAGTGTTCTATTGGTTGGAGTGAATGTGCTGTTCAAGTAAGAAGTTGCGGAGGCGTTATCCGTTTCGTGTTCAGCAGCGTAAATGCGGGCGTATTGGGTGCCGGTGTCGGTGAAAAGACGGCCAGATATGTCGTTCGGGATGTCTGTAGTTCCGTTGTATGACACAGAAAAAGTTCCGTTCTCTCCATCAATGACAAAAGCCAGTGGTTGGATCTGCGTGGGTGTTTCGAGGTATTGGCGTACCTCGAGGGAGTGGTCCCAGAGCACCTCACAAAATACCCCTTCTTGGGAGGACTGTTCGTTCGAATAAAGGGAGCAATAATCCAACTCGTGGTCAGGCGTCAATGAAATTTGCGCCGAATAATGTCCGTTTTCGTCGGGACTCATGAATGCCTCTTCATAGCCATAAAAGTCATCGTATTGGTCCGAGGCGACCAAATCCCCTACGAATACGAAGAGAAGGCTAACGGCGATGGGGGCAATAAGACCGATGAAGAATTGGCCCCATCGGAACGAAGTTGGAGGGGGTGTGGCTTCACCCCATTGCGGTTCATTCTTGACATAGATCGGAGGATTGGCCCCTTCTGGAGGGGGCTGGGGGGTTGACTGAACGACTGGGCTTTGTGCCCCCCCAAACGCTTGTCCCAGAAACACCGGTGCCGGCGCCGCAGGGGTGGCTTGGGCTTTTTCGCCATCTTCCATGATTCATCCAATGTAGGCCGTGTCATTAAACAACCTCCGGTGAAAGGCCGAGCAATCCGATAAGTGCTTCTTTAGCCATCTTAAGTGGGAATCGGTCGCGTTGAAATAGAACCCCTCAATCCGTGAGGTACTGCACGGGTGTCGGAGCGGCTACGTCGGGGATTGCAAATCCTCTTACCTGGGTTCAAATCCCAGCCTGTGCTCTTTTCCAATCAAACGCTTATGTCGCGTTGGCATCGCGCGCAGTCTTGATATTCAATGGCGCCTTCGTTAAGGCGTTGGATGCATGTCCAATGGGTGGGAACCGCGATGCCTGAAATCAACCGTTCATTGTCAAATGTAGGCATTGGCTTTGCTGCATTTCTTTCTCCCCCTGGTCCAGAAGTGATTCGTTTCACGGTCGGCCAGCCTGATTTTGATACCCCTGTTCAAGTGGTTGATGCTGCGAAGCAAGCCCTCGATCGCGGCGAAACGGCTTACACTCGAACGCAAGGTTCTGTTGCATTGTGCGAAGCAGTTGCCAAACATCTGACCGTCCATGGTATCGATGCTGATCCAGAAGATGTGCTCGTTTCACCCGGGTGTAAACAAGCCGTTCTCTACGGCCTTATGGCCACGTTGGATGCGGGTGACGAGGTGCTTCTGCTTTCACCTGCATGGCCCTCATATGACGGTATGGTCAAGCTCCTCGATGCGGTGCCCATTCATGTTCCCGTCAAACGAGAGGACTACCACCCCGACTTCGACAACCTAGAAGCTGCCGTCACTTCCAAAACCAAAGCAATCCTCCTTAACTCCCCAAACAACCCAACCGGGGCGGTCTACACTCCGGCTGAAATTGAACGATTGGTTGCCTTTGCAATCAAACATGATCTTTGGATTATTGACGATATGATCTACGCCACACTTGTGTGGGCCGACCACCCCTACACTTCCCCTTGCACCATTCCGGGAGGAGCTGAGCGAACGGTCACCATTGGAGGCTGGTCGAAAGGGTGGGCCATGACAGGGTGGCGGCTTGGTTGGATCACGGGCCCAAAAGCGGTTATGGACGGTGTCAAGAAAATCAACGTCAGTGCGGCAACACACGTGGCGACCTTCATGATGCCTGCTGCAACCGTCGCGCTCGATTTGAAGGAAGAGACGGCAATCATGGCGGCCTCCTTCAAGAAACGCTGCGCATTGATTCATCAACTTCTAAGTGAATTACCCGGCGTCATCGTCCCTAAGCCCGAAGGGGCATTTTACGCATTTTGCGATGTTTCTGGCACGGGCATGACCGACATCGAATTCGCAGAACGGGCCCTTGCTGAAGCAAAGGTGCAGGTGATCCCCGGCTCGCTCATGGAGGGCGGAGAAGGTTTTGTCAGAATTTCATACGCCACGTCTCCTGAAAACATTCGAGAGGGTGTTGAGCGGCTCAGCAAATGGCTTGGCGGATTATGATTTATCTTGCAACCACAAACCGCCTGCAAGTTCTTCCCACTCAATGGATTGGGGGTGGCAGGAATTGTGGTAGTTGGTGAATTCTCCAAAATACCATTTTCCTTCGGAGTAAAACATGTCGACGCGCGTGTAATCGATGTCCTCTGCGAGGCGTTCTGCAATGTGGATTAATTCGTCAATAGAATCCTGGCCAAGGATGGATACGATTTCATCTGGAGTGTATCGTTCGCTCCAACGCCCATCTGTTTGGTGAATGCGTTGACCTTTCAGCGTGTAAATGGATTGTGAATGCGAGGTCATACGACCCGTATCATATTGGATGAATCCAGCCTTTCCATGAAAAACATGAACCTTCCAATCATTCGGTAACCGGTTTTCATCCGTCAGCAATTCCTCAATCATGACGCCACGGGGACGAATATTAGCGGCACCCCATTCAATTGGTGCTGGGAATTCTTGGTTCAAACACCATCTTAGGGTGCGCTCGATACGCCACTTCGGCCAGAATTTTCCATTTTGATCGCGCCAATTGCGAATCACGCGATAGCGGTTATCGGTACGAGAGAACAACTTCCATTTCCGAGGGACATTCAACAGGGGTTCTTCGCCATTGTCCATAATGAACAGCGCATCGCCCGACCAGTGATTTGTCTTGATCACACAGCGTTCAGGAAGGTTGTCCCAATCAATAGCAACGTCTTCTGACCAGTGGTATAGCTCCATCAAATGACAAACGCCTTTTGAATCTACAAGTGCTCTGGAGCGATATTTGTCTTCCATAGAAATCAGCAATGGATTCCGGTCTTCTATGCAGCGCTTTAGCTGCAGTTGGCTGTAATAGCCTACCTTGCTGTCATCAAAGACATGCCAGGGGTGAACGCCACCTGGGAGCAAATCGGCCATCAGCAGCGCTAGGGAGGCCCCGGCTTTAGCATTGGCACCGTGAACGATGCTTGACACGACTCAATGCTGGGAAGGTTGCTGCGCTCTAAGTTCACGCCTCTTGATCGGTGATGTATCTGAGTACGTCTTCGATGACCGTTGCCATGGTCCGAATGTTTTCTTGGGTGAGATGGGGTTGCATGGAGAGATCACAAGCAAACTCAATGTTTGCAATCGTGTCGACGAGTTCATCCTGATGGGCCTGAATGTATTCCCATTGGCGATAGTCCCGGGCGTTTCGGCGTGCTCCAAAAATTTGCATTGGGATGCCTTCTTGTTTCATCAAATCGATGAATGAATCTGCTTGCTCACGAGAAAGGTCAACGAGGTGAAATTGCATGGTATCACAAAATGAATCAACCTGCTGCAGTGGTTTTGGGATTTCGATATGCGGGTGGTGGGACAGAAGAGAATAGAGCAAGTCCCAGTTCTCGACATGAATCTTCTTGATGGTGGCAAGTCGCTCGATTTGGGGCGTCAGCATGGCCGCGGTGACTTCTTGCATGCGCATGGAATAACCCGGGATTTGATTTTGCAAGCGATCCATCAATTCTGCATCCAAATCATAGTGCTTTGTCCACAACCGTTCATAGGAACCTGCATACAAAACAGCCTTTGCCGCATGTTCATCGTTGTTGGTGATGAAAAGGCCACCCTCTCCTGCGCTCAAGCCTTTGGAGGATTGAGTGGAAAAGCAACCAATTTCCCCAAAAGTACCCAGCAATTGCCCATTCCAAAGCGTCGCGTACGCGTGCGCACAATCTTCGATCAGAATGAGGTTGTGTTTTTCGACAACCGCCATGATGGCGTCCATATCTGGTACGTGCCCCCTCATGTAGGACATCAACAAAATTTTGGCACCCGTTTCTGTGGCTTTCTTGTCCAGGTCATCGGGATCCATTGCCCACTCCCGATTGCTTTCAACAAGCACTGGTTCTCCACGAGCGTGTTGGATGACACTTGGAACTGCATGGAAGGTGAACGCGTTCGTGAGCACCTTATCGCCGGGCTGGATACCAACAATGTTGAGTGCGATGAACATAGCAGAGCCGCATGAGTTTGTTCCGACTGTGTGCTTCACGCCCATGTACTTCGAAAAATTGTGTTCAAGGGTTGCTGTGAGGGAGGTTTCCTTGTTCTTTGGTTGGTAGCGGTACATAACGCCAGCATTCATTGCTTGAACTGCTAGGTCAATACCGGCTTGGGGAATTGGTTTGAAGGCCTTGTTATCGAAATCAACGATTCGCTGTCCGCCTTCGATGACAAGTTTTCGGGAATTACCGATTGATTCCATAGTTCTCCCCATTGCCTTCCTAAGCCCGATGATATTCAAGGCTTGCCAAGATGCGTGCCGACTTGACCGCACCGCTTTCTTTTCAGCAATCCTATGCTGCTCGTACACCGGCGGTGTCATCGTCAAGAGAAGTCGGGGATGCATCGATGACTGCCTGAATATGATCACATCACGCCCCTATGCCTGTGCGGTGATGCGATACAGGCCGCCATTGCCACCAAACGTTGCATAATACAACGTCCCGTCTGGCGAAAAGGAGATTGGCAGGGGGGTGCCGACATCGGTTGCAAAGCGAGTGACTTCGGTGGTCCAAGCGGCGTTTGAGTCACCTGTTTCATTCAATCCGGTTGGGACAAAATCAATCCTGACAATTTCATGGCCTTGTGGCAATAAGGTGTTCCAGGAACCAAAAACGGTTCCATAGATGGTGAAACCTTGGCCCTTGCTCGGGTCTAGGCCCGGAATCGCAGAGCCATCTGGCCGAAGAGCGAGGCCGTTCAACGAGGTGTGAGGCGTCCATGTGGCAATGGGGGCGATCGTTCCTTCCGGGACCGGATGTTCGGGGTCATCATCCGGCCATCCATATGCCCCTCCGTTAACAAGGAGATTGATTTCTTCCCTGGGGTGGTCGCCTTCCCAATCCCTTCCATTGTCGCTGAACACGTAGCCGGCTCCTTCAACCCAAACACCATCGAAGGAGTTTCGAACACCGGATGCCAGCACCCCATGTTCACCATTGACGGGGTCCACCCAGAGAAGGGCGGCATTACGGTTGTCGTTTTCCTGACAAACATTGCATGTCGAACCGCTGTGCCAAATGAGGGTCCCATTAGGGAAAGCGTGAACTGAATTTGTTTGATGGTTACCACTTGGAATCCCTTCCACCAAGACGGAACGATTCCCAAACGTCCAGTTGCTTCGTTGGTATTTTGCCAGAACCCCTTCCTCGGACACAATCATGTAATCCTCGGTCAAATGGAGGCCGTGCGGGTGATCCAAATTCGAAATGATTGTTGTATGGCTGAAGTCTTGACTAGCGTTGAGCAAGAGGATCCTGCCTCCATCTCGGTCGCACATGAGCAAAAGATCGGCCTCGGCCCAGGTCATGCAGGTTGGCCCGCCAAAGCCACTTGCAAGCTTTTCAATCTCGAAGCCATCAATTGCCTCGGCGTTAAGCGGTTCTGTGTACGGGTAAATCTCGCGTGCAATCAAAAGAAAAAGCAACAGCGCAACGACGGGCGTAGTATGCCTTCGAATGCCCATGTGGTGCTGAACAGTTTGTTGGGTATCAAGGCTTGGTGGTCAAGCCGCCCACGAACTCATGCCTTGAGTAAATGGGTTTCACATTCGGCTAATCGCTTCCGGGCCACCGAATGTTCTGGTTCTAAGCCGAGCACGGCATGCCATGCAAGTTCGGCCTGATCGAACCGCTCGGCTTGATGGTGAATGGCGGCAATCTTGAGGCGAGAATCAAAGTGGGATTCATCGCAACGGATGGCCGCCTCAAAGTCGTTGAGAGCGTTGTCGTTGCGTCCAATCTCCAAGTACAAAATCCCTCTTTGGTGCCAGGCGGGAGCGTGGTTTGGTTGAAGGCGGATGGCTTCATTAAGCGGATTTTCTGCCCGTTCTGGGCGTTCGAGGGACATGAAGCAAGCAGCCAATTGAGTGAGGGCTTGGTGGTGGTGTGGTGCCGATTCAAGAACATGCTCGAGGTCTTCTCGGGCTTGAGCCCACTCGCAAAGCCCCATCAAAGCCTCAGCGCGTAAGTAACGCGCAAGCATCATCGAAGGGGCCAAATCAACGAGTATTTGGGCGTCGTCCAGTGACTTTTTCGCCTGATTCGAGGCCATAAGCGCAGAGCAACGGTTCAACCGTGCACGAATATGATTGGGGTTCAATTCGAGGGTTGCGGAATAGTGTTCGATGGCTTTGTCGAGTAAACCTCGTCCCAAAGCAATGTTTCCTCTGACGTACGAAACGGTCGTCGCATCGCCGTGTACGGAAGCTGCATCAACGTGCTTGCTCGCAGTGGAGAGATCATTTTTATCGATAGCGAGCAAGGCGGCTTCTGCGCATGCAGAGGGGTCTTGATCGGGGAGCAACCGCATGGCTCGGTCCATGTCTTCGGATGCACCGCCAATGTCTCTGAGCATGCGCTTGGTTCTTGCTAGGCCAAGCCAAGCAACGCCGAGTTCTCGATTAAGTTTCAACGCCCCTTCGAATGAAGAAAGAGCATCTGCTAGCAAGACGGCGTCGGTTTTCCCCGTCCCGTCTCGAGCAAGATCGCCCAGAGCAAGGTGGAGGCGTCCTTCAACCACATGGAGAAGAGCGTGATCGATACCAAATGGCGTTTCATCGAGGAGTTTCTGAGCGGATTCAAGATCCCCTTCCAAGAGGCTTTGTCCAGCCATGCGGGCGCGCAATTCTGCATTCGCTGGATCCTTGAGCAGCGCCTTTTCGAGTGTTTCTTGTGCGGCTGTCGCCGAACCTGTCGCGTGTTGAAGGTTCGATTTCAGGAACACGAGATCCGTCCCGCCTGCATCAAGTGCAACCGCATGTGTTGCCGCTTTGAGGGCCTCTTTTACCCGGTTGTTGTGCGGAGCCAAGAGTTGGGCCAAGAGCCCCCACGCTTCACCGCTCTGACGGTCAAGTTCCAAGCAACGTTCGACGGCCTGGTGGGCTTTGCCGTCTTCCCCTTCTTCATTGAGAAGTTGGGCGTAACTGAGCCAGTCGGCCGATTGATTTGGATCTTCGGCCAACGCCTTTTCAATGGCTTCAAGCGCTTCTGAGCGTGAGCCTGCTCTGGCCCGTAGCCCTGAGAGCAGGGAGCGGTCTGCGGCAGTATCGACGCCCAGTGCTTCGAGCCGCAATACATCGCGTTCTGCTTCTGCATCGCCAAGTTTAGCCAACAGATGGGCGTGCGATCGTAGCAAATCGGGCTGGTCGGGGTGAACGGTCATTCTCGCTTCAAGCCAATGGCGGCGCACTTCGTCATCGCCTTTGAGAAGTGCAATGTGTTCCAATGCCTCGAGAATATTCGCATTTCCTGGTGACGATTGGTACGCCAAACCAAAGCTTGCCTCCGCCCAATCAAAACGAGCCAGAAGCAACGAAGCATGGCCAAGACGGTGAGCGGCTACTGGATTCAATCCAAGGGTTTGGGCAGAAAGACTTCGTGAATCGAAGGCAGAAAGAAGGCGCCCGAGAAGTGAAGCCGAGGTCGCGGATAGAAGGGCCTCATCCCCAATTGTCGCTTCTGTAGAAATGTTTGAGACGAGCGTTTCCAAAGCAGAAAGGGCGTGCATAGTCATGGTGTGGTCGGATTCAATATCTTCCTCGAACGCCGTGATGATTTCATGGGCGAGAATGGCCCCGTGCATTTCCGGGTTCGTTGCGCGAAGTGCGGTGACGAGATCTGTCAGTTGTTGCACCTGGCCTTGGAGCGTCCCCACTTCTTTGTTGAGGTGGGTGAAATGCGCCGCTTGTGCTTGTTGCAACACCACGGCGGTGTCGTTGACCCCATTGAGGCGCTCGTCAACCTTTCGAAGCCAAAATCCAGCGCCTCCGCTTGCAGCAATACAAGCAAGGCCAAATGCAGCGGTAATAGGTTCCATTGCCCCTCACCTCTTCTTTGCACCTTTATGGTCTGCGGAACATCGAAGGCTTCTCGAGTGGTTTTTTTGACCTTTCTTCGAGAGCCGGCGTTCGGTGTAGAAACGCACTGGTGACAACCAATACTGGTGAAAATTCAATCACAACCGCCCTTATCCTTGCTCACATTGAAAGGCTCTCGCTCGTGTTGAGTGGTTGAGGTGGCGCAAATGGATGAGCAAGACGATGCGCAGAACGCCCGGCCTTGGTATTACGATCGGTTGATGGAATTGGCTGCTGAAGGCTGGGTAACGGCCAATGTAGAAGATTACTTGGGTGAAGATGAATCCATAGGCGCAGAGCGTCTTTTGTACCTCGATTATGCTCTTGAACTGGCACAGTCGCTGCAAGAACGAACGGCCTACCTTGGCAATTCGGGAGATCAGCACGCGCATGATTTGATTGAAACATGGGCGTCAGAACTCGAAGATCCGATGAACGCTGAACGCGTTTTCGAAGAATACGAAGCGTGGGCAAAAGAGTGGCGACCTTGGGAGCCAGCACTTTACAGAAGCGAAGAGGCGTGGCGGAACGATGGAAAAGAAGAGGAGCACGCTGGTTTATTGTCCAGGTTTGACATCCTTGATCCATCCTCGAAGCCCTCAACGGTCGTAATGCGCCCTCTGCTGGCCTACCCCGATGAATTTCATTCAATTGACGAGGCTCTTGCTGCGGTTGAGGAGGACGAGCAAAGGCAACGGGCGACCATCGAAAGAGCAGTAGCAATGCTTAGCGGGGAAGGGTACGACACTGTTGAGATCCTCAACATGAACATCCTTGACGGGCTTGATCATGTGGCGAGGTTGCACGATTTGCACGATGTGCATGAAGATCTACGGTTGTTGATTGCAGAACAAATCGCCCCGTTTGATCCTGAACTTGCCGCACACCATGAGCAGAAAAGAATTGATCTTGTGGCGCAGGGTGGAAGTGCGGATATTGGTGGTTTGCGCATTCAAATAAGTGCGATTGCGGACAACCTTCACCAGCGCATGGCCCTGCTCAACGATTTGTTGAACAGTTGGCGGGCAAAAGGGATTATCTTTCCACATTCTGATGGCATTCGGGCCAATGAATTGTTGGAGTGGGAAGCGAATTTACCTGAGATTGAAGCCACGCTTCAGCTTCATCTGAACGCATTTCTACGATGGAAGGAAGTGACCGGGGTGTGGCCCGAGGAAGTTGAAAAAGCGGAACATTGCGCCGGACACCTCGAAAAGACTGAATCGTTCATCGACATTGTCGACGACTTGGATCAACGATGGAAACGTCTTGAACTCGAATGCATCAAGCGTATTGAACGGTTTGAGCACGCCGGTCTTGCAATGGATGCATGGCACGAACACTTGCAAAAAGACCCAAAGGCGGCATTAAGCGGACTCAAGCAAAATGAAACCGTGCTCGAGAAGCGGGTTGAATTCATTGAACGCATGGCGAATTTGGATGTGTCGTTTGAGGGGGCGGAAGAAATTGAACGGAGAATAGGCGTCTTGCGCGAATTGGAAATTCAAGAAGAGGTCTTGGAGGATTATGTTCGCTTTATCGAACAACATGCCCGCCGTGGCGCACGACACCGAAGAATGCTCGAACAAGATTGGAGGGGCCTCGTAGCGCAAGGAAAGGCGTCCAATTCGACCTCCACCGCTTCATTCACGCTTGCAGAATTCGAAGCCGAGATCGCACAGATTCGTAAATTTGGAACATCGGTGGCATCCACTCGGACGGGTGCCTCTTTGATCGCTGGCGACGTGCATGACCGACTCAAAGCAAGACTTGAGCAAGAGCTTGCTCTTCTTTCAGGCTCGGGATGGGCTGTTGAAGAATTGGAAGCGATTGCCTCAAAGGATGTTGTGCTCGCGTCGAGAAAACTTAACGCCGCCCGCTCAGCAATTGAAACGCATAATGCCCTTGTTCGCAGATTGGTGTGCTTGCCATGGAACCGGGATATTGCCTTAGCGCTCGATGTGGAAGCGTCGCTTCGAAACCCACTGAAACTTGCAATGCTGAGCGACCAGATTGCCGGTTATGCTCAACATCTTTCAAGCAGGCCGGTTGAAGATGAGTCCTTTGAAATCACTTCCTGGGCTCCAAAGCCTCCGCGCAAAACATTGCTGCCGATTCCTGAACACACCGCAGTCCGCACGATGATGCCGGCCGATGCTCTTGATGATGCTCATGAAGCGATCCTCAGTGCAATGAATGGCGAACAACCTGAAGCCGCATCGCCTCGCATCAAGGCATCTGGTGCTTCAGCAGGAATCGTGCGTCCGAACGATAAAAACGAGCCATTGGAGGAAACTAT
>MDSV01169256.1_pt1 | contig 13352 bp, 9 predicted proteins | sample 810851 | NCBI WGS metagenome assembly MDSV01 (sample SAMN05326640, study PRJNA326480) | marine metagenome | isolation source: seawater | place: Atlantic Ocean: North East | collected 2012 | reverse complement strand
TGTGCCTGAGATGAACGCATCAAAACGAAGCGTAGGTCTTGAATTGAAGACAACCGGGGGAAGAAACGCCGCTTTGGCTCTCGTCGCGGAATGTGATGTGTTTTTAGCTAATTTTGGTGCACGAGCGCTGAGCGACGTTGGGCTCGACTACCAGTCGGTTGCTGCCGTCAATCCAAAAATTATTTACGTGCAGTTACCTGGGTTTGGAAGCGATCCTGATATGCCGTATTACCCCTATGTGGCGTGGGGACCGAACCAGGCACCGTTAGTGGGGTTTGACGACTTCACTGGTCACGCTTCCGACCCTCCCGCGGGGATAGCTACGGTTGCTCCTCCTGATTACATGTCCGCCCTTCACGCTGCTATAGCGACGCTTTCGGGCCTCGAACATCGGGAACTTACTGGGGATGGAGTACATGTCGACGTTAGCCAATTCGAAACCACGCTGGCTTTGCTTGGTCCCTTTGTCATGGACTACGACTTGAGCGGAACCATTCACAGCCGAATTGGAAATCGGTCTCTGTGGGGCGCCCCTCAGGGCGTGTACCCATGTGACGGGCATGAACGTTGGATCGCTATCAGCGCAATTGACGACCAAAGTTGGAATGCTCTTAGTTTGTTGATGGGTTTAGATGACGATCGTTTCGACGATTCCGAATCTCGTATGTCCCAACAAGAAGACCTGGATGTCCAGATTGGTACGTGGACGATTAATTTCGATGCAGATGACCTTGCCCACAGATTGCAAAACAGCGGGGTCGCCGCCCATGTCGTCTCAACCAATGAAGACCTACTTCACGACACGCACACAATGAGTCGGAACTGGTATCAGGTGGCACCTCACGCTCGACTGGGAAGAGATGTATTCAGCGACTGCGCCGTGACGTTGAAGGACACACCAGGTCGGTGGACTGATGCTGGCCCCTCGATGGGGCAACACACCCGTGAGGTGCTGAGAGACGTCGTAGGCATGTCTGATGAGGAAATATCTCAACTGGTAAGCGATAAGGCCGCATTCGAACAAACAGAACCAGAAACCCTTGTCTCGCGACCGTGGGACGATTGGATTCACCTCTTGGTCCCCGGTACAGATGACGCGAGGGATCTCTAATGGCAGCTCCTTACAGCGGTCTCCGAGTGATCGACACCACAGGCCTCGCAGGGGCTTATGCGACGCGACTGTTTGCTGGGTTAGGAGCTGAAGTAATTCGACTCGAACCACCTGATGGCTCGCCGCTTAGATACTTAGCTCCCTTTGCCGCGTCGATAGCTCCACCCGAAGACAGCCTTTGGTGGAGTTACCTCGCAATGGGCACGCGAAGCGTGGTGATTGAACCAGACGACAAAGATTCACTCGCACGGCTGCTGGCAAGCGCTGACGTGATTTTTGAAGATCGGTTGCCGGAAGACTCGCTAATAGAGACGGCTCTCATTTCCGACACCACGGTTCGAACCAGTATCGTGCCTTTCGGGCTAACCGGACCCAAGCGTTCTTGGAAAAGCTCGAACCTTGTTGCTTGGGCGGCCTCTGGCGTGCTGTATGCCACCGGCTTCCGAGACCGAGCTCCAGTCGCTCCCGCAGGACATGTTCAACTTGCACTCCACGCATCCGCAGCTTCCGCGTTGGTGGGAACACTCCTAGCGTTACGCGCCAAACGCACAAGTGGCAAAGGGCAACAGGTCGAAATTTCCATTCAAGAAGCTGCCCTTGCTATTGCTCCAGAAACCGGGGTCCCAGTTTTTCTTGATGACCGGGTGCACCGAGAACGCTCAGGTAATAGGCGAGACCTTGGTAGACCATTCGGGCTGTACCCGTGCAGCGACGGTTTTGTTTCCATAATTGTGTTGTTGCCTCGCCATTGGACCGCAATGGCCGCATGGGTAGCGGAGGCGACCGGGAACGAAACCATTACCGAAGAGGTGTTCGAAGATCTCGGAGTGCGGATGGAGACCCAGGAGCTCATCGACACCTGGGTAGAAGAGCTGACTACCGGGCAAACCAGGCAAGCGTTATTTCATGAAGGTCAACGGCGCGGCATCCCTATTACTCCTGTGAATACCGTCAGTGCGCTTCTTGACGACCCACATCTCAAGGCCGCTGAGTTCTGGAGTGAGACACAATTGCCCGATGGTTCTTCGGTCTCTGTTCCCGGTGCCCCGTTTAGGACCAATAGCGATTGGTGGACGATGAGCGCGGCACCGTTGCTGGGGCAACATACCGAATTCTATTTAGGGTGAAGTCACCCAACCAGGTGAAAGCGTAAACCGCTAATTTCGATCGTTCTATCGTCACAGCGCAAACCGAAACTAGCTGCGCGATCAGCAATCAACTGCGCATCTGGAACTCGCACATCGATAGCACCCAACCCTTCGGGACGGTCATCAAATGGTTCGGTAAACCGGACTGGACCGTCGATGGTTGGAATTGTTGGAACTCCATCCAACATTGCCATCGGCACTTGAAGGACCTCCGCCCATCTTTCGACCAGGGAAAGAGGGTCGGGAGTTTGAATTTCTGCACCACAAATGGCGTCCACGAACTTAGTGTTGCGGTGATCCCGCCAATCTCTTTCTACTGGCCACCAGTCGCCGTCTGAGACGTCTTCATTTTCGCACCAGCGAAGCTCAACTAAACATCCAGGTAAATCCTTTGGATGAATGTGAACTGCGTCGCTGCCTGTTTCGCTGATATCGCCGCCTGCCACCGTGCGCACACCCATTTCACTTAGGTGCTCACTATGAGCTCCGTATTCCGATCGCGGAACTTGAAATAGAAGCATGTAGCCGCCGGGCCCTCCGCGTCGTTGCAAAAAGCGGCCCGCTGCGGATGTCGGCCCGTCTTCCAGTGGCACAACTAACTCGAGAAATTGGTTCCCGATCGGCATCACAAAGTTTTTGAGCCCGAAAATGCTGACTCCTGCTTCGCGTCCTGGTCGGTTCCCGGGATCGCGATACGCGACATCAAGGCCAAAAACCTCTCGAAGGGCGTTCTCGGTTTCTTCATATTGGTCGCCAACCAACGCTACTTGCCGAAGTCGTAATGCCATCTCAGTACCTGCAACCTCTCTCTTTTCGACCTTTATTCGAACACCAGACTAGAACGGCGCCCAGAAGCTGTTGGTTAACTGCGAAGTGGGCTCATCACCTGTGTGATGAACTGAACGGTTTCATCCGCTGACTCCGGGTTACCGAAATCCAAAACAAAATGTTCAATCCCTATCCCGATCAGATCAGTCAACAGCGTGCCGAAGTCATCGATCTCATCAGGACTCTGAGGCAGCGCACGTTCAATGGTGAGCGAAAACTGGACATCTTCCCGAGCTCGACCTGAACCCTCGAGTTCATGCAACATGATGTCTCGCTTCCTGATTAGGGAATCAAGATCGCCTCGCCAGACTGTGTTCCAGATATCAGCATGACGAGCCGCCAAAGGTATACCTATTTGTTCTCCTGAGGTCCCGATACAAATGGGTGGTACAACATCGGGAAGCGGCGGAGCATCTGCACCTTCAATGTGGAAGAATTCGCCAGCGAAACACGGGTTTTCTTCTGTCCACATCAGGCGGCACACCTTGATCGCTTCCTCTAACTGACGAAAACGCACGCTGGGTTTCGGAAAGTCGTAGCCATACGCGAGGTACTCGGCTTCTCGCCAGCCTGCTCCGATGCCGAGAATAAATCGGTTTCCACTAAGAAATTGGAGAGTACTGGCCATCTTCGCGGTCAGCGCCGGCGGCCGATATCCGACGCCCAAAACATGATGACACAGGTCAATATTCGGAAATTTTGCTGCGCACCAGGTGAGGGTTGTCCAGGCTTCGAGAAATGGGTCAGATTTTTGGTCAAAACCATAGAAGTGGTCAGCGATCCACAAACTGTCGAAGTGTTCGGCCACAGTCGGCAAAATATGTTCGCATTGATGTTGCACTATCGGTTTGTAACCACTCCACTGGTTACCAATAACCGGTGACAACCAACCGAAACTAAGGCCCTTTGAGCTATTCGCCACGTAACAACCTCTCGAAGATTATTGCTGCTTCAACTTCGAACGGCGGTGCGCCAGCCATGTTCGTCGTCAGCACTACCATTTTGAATTGCTACCAAACTTTCCCTCAACCGGAGCGTGTTGGTACCCGGTTGGCCGTCACCAAAGGTGATTTCCTCGCCACCACGAAGCATCGTTCCAACCGGTGAGAGCACCGCGGCTGTTCCTGACAGAAAGGCTTCACCGTTATCGGCCCACTCTTGCAATTCACTCAGCTCAATAGGCCGTTCTTCAACCTCGTAGCCCAGATCAGCGGCGAGCGCTATTACAGAGGCACGCGTAACCCCATGCAGGAAGGAGCGATCAAGCTGGCGGGTTACTACACGTTCATTGTCCGCTAGGAAAAAATTTGCTGCTCCTGTTTCCGTAATATCGCCACCCGTGGCGAAAAGAATTTGGTCAACAGCTTCATTCCGAGCCATCGCATCTAGTGTTGGCGCTAACGCCATGGCGTAATTCGCGCCGGACTTAACCATCCCGAACTGAGGCGTTGTTCTCGGTATCTCTTCTTCGATTAACAAGGTGAGCGGCCTTACCCCACCCTTAAAGTAATCACCCACTGGGCAATTAACGATGTATAGCAAGGCCTCTGACGTAGGCGTTGCCGCGGCCCCAATATTTGGCTCGGTACCAATAAGTGTGGGCCGGATGTAGAGCGAACCAGGAGGAGATGGCACTTCTTCAATGTTCGCTTCGACACTGTCGACGATCATTTGGCGAAGAAGGGACTCCTCAGGCACTGGGAGCCGCAGCTGAGCGGCGCTTTGACACATTCGAGCGACATGATCGTCTAACCGAAAGATCGCTAGTGACCCATCGATCTGCCGGTGAGCTTTTAAACCTTCGAAGATTGCGCTCCCGTAGTGGAGTACATGCGCCGCAGGACTCATCGAAAAGTTCCCGTAGGGCTCTACTTTCCCTGCGTACTGATACACACCATTCTGAGATGGCGCTGTCGCCATCCAGTCGCAAAAGACCGTGCCGAATGGCACTGTCATCGGGTCAGGTTTCTCACTCACTGGAGCTCCCTTCAAGGCTGTGACTCTAGCTCAATGCAGAGGGGCTGAGATCAGATTTCGGTCAGATCTCTAACTCGATAAGACTTCAGGCGGCTCTGTCCCCTACCTTGTGCATATGACTCAACTATCTCAGTCCGTTCGTCTTGAATTCGACAACGATGTAGCACTCATCCACATAGACAACCCTCCCGTTAACGCTCTAAGCCATCACGTTCGACAAGGCCTCCTCGACGGAATGGCAGAAGCCGAAAGTAGCGATGCCGCGGCGATCGTCGTCATTTGTGACGGACGAACATTCATTGCAGGTGCGGACATAACCGAATTTTCAGGCCCTCCCAAACCCCCGAGCCTTCAAGAGGCTCAGGACGCTATGGAAAATTGCTCGAAGCCTGTCATAGCCGCGGTGCATGGCACCGCCCTTGGCGGAGGCCTCGAAGTAGCACTATGCGCTCACTACCGTGTCGGTGTCAGTACCAGTCAATACGGATTGCCTGAAGTAAAGCTCGGCCTCTTACCAGGAGCTGGCGGGACTCAAAGGCTGCCACGTATTACCGGAGCTGCTAGGGCCTTGGAGATGATGACCAGCGGCGAACCAATAACAGCCCAGGAGGCTCTCGACTGTGGACTCATCGACGAAATTGTCGAAGATCTAAAGTCAGGCGCTATCGCCTTCGCTCGACGTGCAGTAACCGAGAACATGCCGCTGCTTCGCATTCGCGACCGAAATGAAAAGCTTGCGGACACTCCCCCTTCAGTGTTCGACGAGTTTCGGGCTGGCATTGCAAGGAAGACCAGAGGCTTTCTCGCACCTGAATACAACGTTCGCTGCGTTGAGGCAGCCGTCAATCTTGACTTTGACGCTGGGTTACTACGCGAGCAAGAATTATTTCGAGACTTGATGAAAGGAACCCAGTCAAAGGCGCAGCAGTACTACTTCTTTGCTGAGCGCGCCGCCCTCAAAATTCCAGGTCTACCCAAAGACACCCAAGCGGCGGCGGTTAACCGCTGCGGGGTGCTCGGAGCTGGCACCATGGGCGGTGGAATTGCCATGAACTTCGCCAATGTGGGCATTCCGGTCACAATCATTGAACGAGACGAGGACGCCCTTGAGCGCGGGTTAGCAGTAGTTCGCTCCAACTACGAACGCACCGCTGCTCGCGGAGGCATCTCAAGTGACGACGTCGAAACCCGGATGGGACTGATCAGTGGCTCTGTCGATATGGGCGACTTTGCTGAGTGTGATCTGATTATTGAAGCGGTTTTTGAAAATATGGAGTTGAAGAAATCTATCTTTGAACAACTCGACCAGATATGTAAGCCCGGAGCGATTCTCGCCTCAAATACATCAGCGTTAGATGTTAACGAAATCGCATCCGCCACCAGTCGGCCCGAAGCAGTGATCGGGATGCATTTCTTCTCACCGGCCAACGTTATGAAGATGCTCGAAGTGGTTCGCGGTGACGAAACCTCAGACATCGCTATCGCAACTGCAATGGGCATAGGGCGCACTATCGGTAAAACGCCAGTCCTGTGCGGTGTCTGCCATGGGTTCGTCGGTAACCGGATGCTGTTTATGCGCGGGGTTGAAGCCGAAAAAATGATCCTAGAGGGAGCCGCTCCCTCACGAGTGGATCAGGTTTTGTTTGATTTTGGCTTACCAATGGGCCCGTTCGCCATGAGCGACCTTGCTGGGCTCGACATCGGCTGGGATGAAGCGACCTCATCTGGGTCTACCGTTCGCGAGTTGCTTTGTGAAAGTGGACGTCGCGGGCAGAAAAACGGAAGCGGCTACTACACCTACGATCCGGAAACGCGAGCAGCAACACCCGATCCCGAAGTCGAAACAATTATTCGGGGATTCGCCGAACGACAAGGAATCGCTCAACGAGATATTTCTGATCAAGAAATTCTCGAGCGGTGTCTGTACCCGATGGTCAACGAGGGCGCCAAGATTTTGTCCGAAGGTATAGCTATTCGCGGTAGCGACGTCGATGTTGTTTGGATTAACGGCTATGGGTGGCCCATGTACACCGGAGGACCGATGTTTTGGGCCGACACAGTGGGCCTCACTGATGTAGTGGACCGTATCAAGCATTATGCCTCTACCCTCGGAGGTGAGCACTGGTCGATTTCACCGTTGATCGAACAGTTGGCCACTGACGGCGGCTCTTTGAGCACTTACACGAATTAGCACAACTCATGTCAAGCGACTTTTCTCAAATAGCTTCCAGCTACGTAGAAGAGCTTCGCGCCCGCGGTAGAGAAATAGATACTCAACGTGCTTTACCCCAGGACATCGCAGACCGCCTTGCTCAGGAGGGCTTCTACCGCCTATGCACCCCCAAGGAGCTCGGTGGCGTTGGAGCAGAGCCGAGAGTTTTGGCAGAAGTTTGTGAAATTCTTGCTGCCGGCAATGCGTCGACTGCATGGTGTGTGTTTATCGGGGCTACATCGCAGTACATGTTTCCTGCTGTCTCACCGCGACTACTTGATGAACTATTAGAGCAACCGGACGTCATTACTAGTGGTGTGTTCGCATACTCCGGCACCGCCACTCGCTCTTCAGACAATCCAGACCATTGGATTATCAATGGTCGCTGGGACTGGGGCTCCGGTTGCCACAATGCCGCTTGGATATCCGGTGGGGTCATCCTCTGCGACGAATCCGGAGAGCCAATATTGGATACCAAAGATCGCCCAACTGAGGCGCGGGCGTTTTTTCAACCGAAGGAAGTCGAAATTCTCGACAATTGGCACACGAGTGGCCTTCGCGGATCCGGCTCGAGTTCTTTTACGTCCCACGCCCTTGAGCTTCCTGACTATCGGGTTGCGACCGTTGAGGCGCTGCGCTCATCGCCTTTCGCCAAGATGCCCATTTATCGGTTCCCCCGTTTCGGTTATTTAGCGCTCCCAATAGGTGCCATTGCGCTGGGTATGGCCAGAGACGCAATCGACGAAGCTTTAGATGTCGCTAAATCAAAGACACCTACCGGCTCAGGGCGAACACTCTCGTCACGACCCGCCTTTCACAGAGACATAGCACTAGCCGACTCCTCTCTGCGAGCTGCCCGTGCATCATTTTACGCGGATATAGCGACAGCCTGGGAAGAAGCACAGCACGGCGTCGGATCTCTCGAGACTCGCCGGCTTCTTCGCACCTCAACAGTTCATGCCGTGACGACTGCTATCAACATTGTGGACAGCATGTACACGACAGTCGGAGGCTCGTCGGTCTATGAAGAGTCCGCTTTGCAGCGGCACTTTCGCGATATCCATGTTGCTTCCCAACACATGATGGTCGCTGAACCGGTAATGGAATTAGCGGGCCGGGTCATCAGCGGGACCGACGACGACGCCCCCGGCTTATAAGCATTCAGTATGTTTGAACGTAGGAATACGCAGTGACCGCAAACCACACAATAGAAAACGAGAGTTTCTCTTTGGGCTCCGGACCAAAGCTCAATACGACCCCCGATGCCGAGCGTCTCATCCGCAAGCAAGAGACCGCCTTGGGGTACCGGATTATGGCCTCCTGGGGTTGGGGAGCTGACGGCTCAGGACACATAACAGCCCGTGACCCAGAACTCACTGACTGTTTCTGGTTGCTGAAATACGGAGTTCCCTTCGGTGAAGCGACGATAGATGATTTAGTGCTGGTCAACGACGTTGGCGAGGTTGTTGAGGGCTCCGGTGAGATCAACCCTGCCGCCTTCTACATACACGCGCCAATACACTCAAGTCGAGCTGACGTTGTTGGTGCCATCCACACCCATACTCCGTATGGCACGCCCTTCTCGGCGAGGGCGGCACCACTTTCCATGAGCAGCCAAGAAGCCGTCGCCTTTCATGGATTGCAAGGTGTTTACGATGGCGAAGAGCTCAACGTCACAGACCTCGCTACTGGCCAGCGTATAGCTGATGCCTTGGGCCAGGGCCGTTTAGTGATCATGGCCAACCATGGCTTGCTCACAGTAGGCGCCTCAGTCGCCTCCTCTATCGGCTTCTATCTAAATGCAGAGCGCGCTGCAGAGGTATGTGTCAAAGTTCCCGATGGTCGAGTCATCAGCTCAAATTCGGCGACGCAAGTTCATCGATCAGTAGGAGACGAAATAAACGGATGGCATATCTTTCAGTGGCTTGTTCGATCCCGCGTGGGTGATTCCACAGTCGTCAACTAATTCAAACGGGCAGGATTCCAAGTGTCAGATTTCGATGTTGTAGTAGTGGGTGCTGGTAACGCTGCATGTTGCGCTGCCCTGTCAGCCGCAGAGCAAGGGGCCAGAGTCGTAGTACTTGAAAGAGCGCCCAAAGCCGAATCTGGCGGAAACAGCCGATTTACGGCCGGCGCTATTCGTTTCGCCTACGACGGTATCGACGATTTGGCAGATCTGATGCCTGATTTGACCCAAAGTGAAATCGAAAACACAGATTTCGGTACGTACACCGAAGACGAATTTTATGCCGACATGGGACGCATCACCGATTACAGGACAGATCCTGAACTCGCCAGCTTCCTAGTGTCAAACAGTAAGAAAACCGTTATGTGGATGCAACGCAACGGTGTTCGTTTCGCCCCCATATGGGGACGCCAAGCGTTCAAGGTAGATGGAAGGTTCAAATTCTGGGGCGGCTTAACTGTTGAAGCGTGGGGTGGCGGTGAGGGTCTGATTGATGCACTCCACGGCGCTCTCACCGATAAAGGCGTTGAGCTCCGATACGACACAACAGCCAAGGAACTGCTCTTCGACGGATCGCTGGTGGAAGGAGTTCGGGTTCGTCAGGCTGGAACAATGATCGATATACCCGCTAAAGCAGTGGTCCTCGCCGCCGGAGGGTTTCAGGCCAACTCGGAGTGGAGGACACGTTACCTGGGTCCGGGCTGGGATCTAGCGAAAGTAAGAGGTACACGCTTCAATACCGGAGACGGCATCAAGATGGCCCTCGACATTGGCGCAATGCCCTACGGGAATTGGAGTGGCGCCCACGCAGTGGCATGGGAATACAACGCCCCAGAATTCGGTGATTTGGCTGTCGGCGATGCCTTCCAAAAACACAGCTACCCGTTCGGCCTGGTAATCAACAACGAAGGACAACGTTTCCTCGACGAGGGTGCCGATTTTCGTAACTACACCTACGCGAAATACGGACGTGAAATCCTCAAGCAGCCAGGGCACTCCGCATGGCAACTCTTTGATTCTAAAGTTGATCACCTACTGCGTGACGAATACCGAATCAAACAAGTCACCAAAGTCCAAGCCGACTCACTAGAGGAACTGTGCGCCCGGATGGAAGGTGTAGACACGCAGAAGGCATTCGAAACAATTACCAGTTACAACGCTGCCGTCAATACGACGCTCTCATTTGACCCCAACGTTAAGGACGGCCGGTCAACTTCAGGGCTCGCTATAAACAAGTCAAACTGGGCCAATACCCTGGATAAAGCGCCTTTCCAGGCGTACAACGTGACGTGCGGTCTGACCTTCACTTTCGGTGGTCTCCGAATCAACGACAAGGGGCAGGTCTTAGATAGCGGTCTCGAGACGATCCCAGGGTTGTACGCTGCTGGGGAGTTGGTCGGCGGCCTCTTCTACGGAAATTACCCAGGCGGTACAGGGCTAACAGCAGGAGCAGTTTTTGGTCGATTGGCTGGAGAGAGCGCAGGGGCCCAGATAGCTAATTGACGCGCCGCTCCTTGCCTTCCCAGTAAGGCTTGCGAAGCTCAGTCTTCAGAATCTTCCCTGATGGATTACGTGGGATCAGGTCCATACGATCTACCGACGTCGGGCACTTGTAATGTGCCAGCCGTTCACGGCAATACTCGATCAGGCCTTCTTCCGACGGATCGGTATCAGGAACTGCCGTGATAATTGCCTTAACAGTTTCGCCCCATTTCTCATGCGGGACGCCTATGACAGCGACATCGGCCACCTCAGGGTGGCTCATCAACGCATTTTCGACTTCAGCCGGGTAGATATTCTCGGCTCCCGAAATGATCATGTCCTTGACACGGTCATGGATGAACAAAAAACCTTCGGAAAGGTATCCTGCGTCCCCGGTCCGGAACCAACCTCGCCCTTCATCGTCGCGACCTTCGGGGTAAGCCTCCGCTGTCGCCGCCGGATCTTTCCAGTAACCCTTCAAAGTAACAACGGATTTAAGCCAAATTTCTCCAACCTCACCTTCACTTAAATCTTCGAGTGTTTCCGGGTCGACGATACGAAGCTCTATATCAGCCCACGGTTGTCCAGCTGATCTCAATAGGTGAGCTTTAGCGCCACCTGGATCATGATGTTCAGCGCGCAAGATCGTGCCGCCACCGGTGGTTTCTGTAAGGCCATAAGCACCGACAAAATCGCATCCCATCATCTGCATGCTTGCCGCAAGGACCTCCTCGGTGATCGGGGATGCCCCATAAATCATGCTGCGCAGGCTCGAAAAATCTGTCTCTTGTGCTTCCGGTGTTATCAGGAGGAACTGCAAAATCGCCGGCACTAATAACGCGTTCGTAACCGAATAGGTCTCCACCAAACGGAGCAATTCCACTAAATCCGCTTCCCGCAACAAGACGTTGGTGCCACCATTAAAGAGCCCGACGACACCCCACCCGCTTCCCGCTATATGGAATAGCGGCATCGCAACGAGATTCACACTGTTCGAATCAAATGACCATTCCTCACTGGCAACTGGCAGAAACGAGAAAAAGTTTCTGTTGGTTAACTCGACCCCTTTGGGCAGCCCCGTCGTCCCGGAGGTATACAACTGATAGCAAGTGTCAGTCCAGCCGACTTCGACTTTAGGGTCATCTTCCCCGTATCCCGATAACCAACTCTCATATGAGTCATGTTCGCCGCCGTTGCCGACAACAACGATCTTCGTGACCGTTTCGAGCTCCATCTGTCCTAGATGATCCAGGAATTCTTCGCCGATCAGGAGAACTTTTACTTCTGCATGGTTCAGAACGTATTCCATTTCGGGTGCAGCGAGGCGCCAATTGACTGACACACTCACCGCATTGATTTTGCTTGCCCCAATGAGATACGTGAAGTATTCCGGGCCGTTCTTATCCAGATGGGCGACGCGGTCTTGTGGTCCAACGCCAGCTGACAACAATGCATTAGCGACCCGGCTTGATTCAGAGTTCAGTTGTGCATACGTCCATTCTTGGCCCTGATAAATCAACGCGACCTTGTCAGGCTGGTTCTCAGCGTGGACTCGGGAAATATCTGCAATTGACGTTACGGCTGGCATAAAGACCAGGACCTCGTTTCTTTCTCTCAGACTTAACTCGGAACGATAGCTACTTAGAACACCATCATGACTCGCTGCACAGGCCGTTTAAAGATGTACCTTTAGACGATCCGTCAACACGTTCAGTGGAGTGGCATGTCCAAGATTATCTACACCCATACCGACGAAGCACCTGCTCTCGCTACTTATTCTTTCCTGCCGATCGTTCAGGCTTTCGCGAACGCCGCTGGAGTCAGCGTTGAGACTCGAGATATTTCGCTTGCCGGACGGGTGATCGCCTCGTTTCCGGAACAACTGACCGATGAGCAACGGATTGGCGATGCTTTGACCGAGCTGGGAGAAATGACCCTCCTACCTGACGCAAACATCATCAAGCTTCCCAATATTTCCGCCTCAATCCCTCAACTTCAAGCCACTATCGCCGAGCTGCAAGAAGCTGGCTTGGCCGTCCCTGACTACCCCACTGATCCTCAAACTTCCGAAGAGGAAACAATCCGGGACAGATACGACAAAATTAAGGGTTCTGCAGTTAACCCGGTTCTACGAGAAGGTAACTCTGATCGCCGAGCGCCAAGGGCCGTGAAGCAGTTCGCTCAAAAATTTCCCCATTCCATGGGAGATTGGTCCTCGGCTTCACAGACCCATGTAGCGACGATGGGAGACCATGATTTCCGTTCAAACGAGAAATCGATTACAGCCGAAACCGACACAACCCTTCGGATTCAGCACACCTCCGTCGAAGGAACAGTAAGCATCCTCAAAGAAGTACAAGTTACTTCTGGAGAAATTGTTGACGCGACATTTATGTCGGCGCGTCACCTCGGCGCCTTTCTCCATGAACAACTCGAGGACAGCAGAGAGCGGGGAGTTCTCTTCTCGCTGCACCTGAAAGCAACCATGATGAAGGTGTCCGATCCAATTATCTTCGGACACTGTGTTCGCGCCTATTTTGCAGACCTCTTCGCTGAGTATGGCGATACCTTCACGCAGTTGGGTGTGAACGTCAATAACGGACTCGGAGATTTGCTGGAAGCAATTCA
>MDSV01246622.1_pt1 | contig 13354 bp, 15 predicted proteins | sample 810851 | NCBI WGS metagenome assembly MDSV01 (sample SAMN05326640, study PRJNA326480) | marine metagenome | isolation source: seawater | place: Atlantic Ocean: North East | collected 2012 | reverse complement strand
GAAAAAAAATAAAATTTCCATTAAATAAAAATCTTACGTTTAAGAAAACTCATAGTATTTTATTAATTGAAATTGAAAAATTATTTTTTAAAAAATACAAAATACTTTTTAATTTCAAATATAAAACTAAATTTCCAAAAGAGCCTGGTTCTTTCCACAACAAAAGAGATTTACCTAAAAAATTTAAGAATTGGAATGTTAGTATCAAAGATTATTTAAAATCTTTAAAGTAAATTTTTTTCAAATATTGGTTCACCAACTTTTATATTTTGTTTTGTTTTTTTCCCCAACACCTTAAAATACTTAGATGCACAAATTCCAATAAAAGGTCTGAGTGTTTCTATATTATCTTTGGTTAATTTTGAATTTTTTGCTATCTTTTTTTTTGCAAAAATTGACCTTCTTAGTTTTAAGCTGATATCTTCAGCTGAACTTGAACTTTTTTTTTTTAAAAGACTCAAAAACTTGTGAAGTTTCTGATTTTAGTTGTTTTAATTGATTGGGTGTGATCGAAAAAGATGAGTCAGCAGTCACAAATTTATTATCAATTTTAAAATGCTTTTCTATGACAACAGTTCCATATGCTAAAGAAATAAGTGATGAAGTAATGCCATTTGTATGGTCTGAAAGGCCAATAAGGTTTGTTTTAAATTTTCTTCTCAATTCATTGATTTTGTATAATTTAATATCTGTGAGCTGAGTAGGATATGAAGAAACACAATGTAAAATTATAATTTTATTATGATATTTTTTTATTTGCTTGATAGCCTTTGAAATTTCTTTATGAGAAGCCATACCGGTTGAAATTATAATTGGCTTATTTTTTGAGGCTATATAATCTATTAGTTTAACATCAGTTATTTCAAAAGAGGCAATTTTGTAAATTTTACAATTTAATTTTTCCAATTTATCAACAGCTCTTAAACTAAAAGGACTACTAAAAATTATTTTTTTATATTTTTTTGCTAAATTAAATGCATCATCATGCCAATCTAATGGAGTGCAAGCTTTTTTGTATAAATTCCAAAGATTAATATTTTTCCATATTCCTTTCTTTATTAAATATTTCCCCTTTTTTTTATTTAAAGTTATATCTTTTGGTTCATAACTTTGAATTTTAATAAGATCGGCACCATTTAAACATGCTGACTTAATTAATTTAAGAAATCTTTTTTTACTGCCACCGTGGTTGCCAGAAATTTCCGCTATAATTTTTGGTTCGCTGTCACTGCTAATTTTAAAATTTTTGGTTATTTTTATCATTTTAGTGTAAAAATAATTTATGAAAAAAAAAAAAAATAACAACATAATAAACAATATTCAAAAGATAAGATCGAAAAACAATAAGTATTGGATGGATTTATTAAGATTAGCTTTTAAGCATGCACCCTCAGAGGCTCAAAAAATTATTAGTAAAATTAATCTTCAAGATAAAAAAATTTCAAATTTATTAAAAAAATTAGCGAACAGCTAAAATTTTTAAAATGTATTATTCTCCAGTCATAGTCTTTGCATATAATAGACTTGGACATTTAAAAAAAACTATAAATTCATTAAAAAAAAATATTTATGCAAATCGAACAAAACTTATAATTTATTTAGATTATCCAAAATCTAAAGAAGCATTGTATGATTATTTATTAGTAAAAAATTTTTGTAGTAAAATTAAAGGTTTTAAAAAAAAAACTTTAATCTTAAGAACAAGAAATTTTGGTTTATCAAAAAATATAATTTCTGCTGTAAATTTTGAGATTCAAAAGTATAAATCATTAATAATTTTGGAAGACGATATGGTTTGTGATAAATATTTTTTAAAATATATGAACTTTTTCCTAGACGCATACAAAAATAATAAAAATGTAGTATCTATACATGGTTACAACTATCCATTAAAACATAAAAAAAAACTAAATGATTTTTTTTTTTTAAAAGGAGCTGATTGTTGGGGGTGGGGAACCTGGCCTTCAAAATGGAAAATTTATTCCAGAAATACAAATTTATTAATTAATAAGATAAAAAAAAATAATTTAAAAAAAGATTTTAATTTTAATAATTCTTATAATTATTATAAAATGTTAAATGATAAACTTGAAAATAAAAATAACAGTTGGGCTATCAATTGGTATGCCAGTGCTTTTTTGAAAAATAAACTTACTTTATACCCCAAACATTCTTTAATAAAAAATATTGGAATGGATGGGACAGGCATTCATAGCCAGCACTCAAATAAATTTAGAGTTAGATTAAGAAATAAAGCTATTAACCTAAATAAGAACATAATTGTAAAAGAAAATCAATTAGCGAGAGTTTTATTTATTAATTTTTTTAAATCTTTGAGAATGGATTTAAAGAACTTAATATTTAATAAATTAAAAAATGTTATTGTTAGTAAAAAAATTTTATAGATTTTTCAAATTTTATAGAGGTCCTTTTTTTTCCTGGGACTCGGCAATTAGTAAAAGTATGGGATATGATAATGATAAAATTTTAAATCATATTTATATGATGGCAAAAAAAGCAAAAAAAAAAGGTCTTATTGAAAAAGATGGGTTTTTAAAAAAAAAATTTGAAATCAATCCTTTTTTAAAAAAAATTATTAAAAAAAATGATGTAAATTTGAATATCTTGGATTTTGGAGGCGGCTTTGGAACGTTGTATTTTCAGTTTAAAAAATTTAATCAAAATTTTAATTGGTATATAGTAGAGCAAAAAAAAGTTTGTAATTTAGCAAAATCATTAATTAATAATGAAAAAAAACTTTCTTATCACACAGATTTCAAATTTTTAAAAAAAAAGAAGATTGATATTGTAATATTGTCAAGTTCAATACAGTACGTAAAAGATTATAAATCTGTATTAGTAAAAATTAAAAAACTAAAACCTAGTTATATTGTTTTCTTAAAAACACCACTTAATAGGTGGTTATTCAACTTTTTATTTGTGCAAAAAATTCCTCAAAATATGTACGAAGGATCTTATCCTAGCTGGATTTTTTCAATAAAAACAATAAACAAAATTTTATTACCTAACTATAAATTAACATACAAAAACAAAGTAGAACCAAGACTTTTTTTCTCTGATCATTTTGATTTGTTTTATAAAATAGCTTCCTAAATGCTTAACTTTTCAACTTTATTCAACTACAAATATTTAGCAAACGGTTTGTTATTATATGAGTCATTGAGTAGAAATTTAAAAAATTTTAAATTATATGTCTTTACTTTTGATAAATTGACTTATGAGTTTTTAAAGAGTGAAAACTTAAAAAATTTAATTGTTATTAAACTTAAAGATTTTGAAGATAAAGATTTAATAAAAATAAAAAAAAATAGAACACTAACAGAGTATTTCTGGACTTGTACTGGATCAACTATTTTATATCTTTTTAAAAAAAAAAAAATTAAGGATTGTATTTATGTTGATGCAGACATTTTTTTTTTTGATAATCCGACCAAAATATTAAAAAGAATAAAAGATAAATCTTGCATCATTACTAGACATAATTATTCAAAAGAATATGATCAAACTTTGACCAATGGAAAATATTGTGTTCAATTCATTTATTTTAAAAACGACAAATTTGGAAGACAAATTTTAAAAGATTGGAGACAAGAATGTCTAAACTGGTGCTTTAACAGAGTTGAAGATGGCAAATTTGGTGATCAGAAATACTTAGACAAATGGCCAAAAAAATATAGTCCACATGTGACTGTATCTCAAAATGTGGGAGCTGGTATTGCTCCATGGAATTCAAATGATTACAGATTTTTAAAGTTAAATGATAAAGTTAAAATTTTAAACTACAAAAAAAAGAGAAGTGATTTGATATTTTATCATTTTCATGAGCTTAAGTTTTATTCTAAAAAATTAATTTATATTGGTAATTATAAAATTAATAAATATTGTTATAATTTAGTTTATAGAAATTATATAATTAAATATTTAGATATCTTGTATAAGCTTGATAAAACTAAATACTTTAAAAATTCAAATTTTTTTGATGATTTTGGATCAGGTAAGTCAATGATAATTAATCTATTTAAATTAATAAAAAACTTAAAAAATATAAAATTAAAAATATAAAAATGAGTTTAATCCAAAGTCTTAAAAAAATATTATCAAACGATCACTATAATAAATTTTGGATCATATTTATATTAATGTTAATTTCTGTGTTCTTGGAATTAATAGGACTTGGTGCAGTTATACCAATTATTAAGTCTGTTTTAAGTGAACAAGGGTTTTCATTTTCAATTTTTAAAAAAGAATTTAATTTCTCCACATATGTTTGGTTGGCTATAATGGTTATTATATATTTAATTAAGAATGCTTATCTGTCTTTCTTTCAATTTTACTCTTCAAATTTTATTCATAATATCCAAGTTGATCTTTCTAGTAAGCTATACAAAGGATATATAAATTTACCTCATTCAGAAATTAAAAAAAAAAATTCATCTTTTTTTTTAAGGAATATTATAACTGAAGTGAATACATTTAGTAATTCAACACAATCAATTATAATACTCCTAACTGAGATTCTTGTATTTTTGGCCATTTTAATCTTCCTTTTTTTTATTGAGCCATTTGTAACAATTGGGGCATTAGTTTATTTTTCTTTTTTTGGTTTAATCATTTATTTTTTTTTTAAGGAAAAAAATTATAAGTGGGGTTTAATACGGCAAGATAGTGATCAAAAAAAAATAAAATTTATTCAAGAATCTTTTGATGGTATTACAGAAATTAAAATCTTCAAATTACAAAACTTTTTTTACGAAAAATTTTTTAACCAAATATTTAATTCCTCAAAGATGGCTTTATTATCAAGTATTGCCTCTTTTTTACCTAGGTATATTTTTGAGATTTTGACAGTTATTTTTGTATCTTTAGTTTTAATATTTCTCAAATTGTACGATTTTGAACAATCAAATATTATAATTATTATATCTTTATTAGGAGTTTCAATATTTAGGCTTCTTCCAAGTATGAATAAGATTTTAGTTAGTTTACAACAAATTAAATATAATCTTCCTGTTATTGAACTTTTAAATAGTGAGTTAGAAGAGTTGGACAAAGCTTATGTCAAACAAGCCAATAATAAAAAAATTATAAAAGAATTTAGTTTTTCAAAATTAAATATAAGCAACTTAAGTTTTAGTTATAATAAAAAAAAAATATTTGAAAATATTGATTTAGAAATACTTAATAATAAAGCAATAGGATTAGTTGGTGAAAGTGGATCAGGAAAATCTACTCTTGTTGATATTATTTCTGGCTTATTATTACCTGACGAAGGAAATGCATATTTTGAAAATAAATCTAAAGAAAAATTTCCACTTACTGATTTAACAAGTGATATTTCATATGTTCCACAAAATATCTTAATATTAGATGACACTTTAAAAAATAATATTATTTTAAACAATGGATATGATGAAGAGCTTTTTTCTAAGGTAATTAAAGATGCAAAACTTGATAGTTTTTTGAAAAATCTAAGCAATAAGGAGAACAGTATGATTGGTGAGAGAGGTAATAACATTTCTGGAGGACAAAAACAAAGAATTGGTCTTGCAAGAGCACTTTATTCAAATCCAAAGTTTTTAATTCTTGATGAATCTACTAATGCATTAGATGATGAGACAGAAAAACAAATATTTGAGACGTTTCGCAGTATTAAAGGAAAAGTGACTATGTTAATTGTAACTCATAATAAAGAAAATTTATATTTTTGTGATAAAATTTTAAATATTAAAAACAAAAAAATTTATAATGAAATTTAAAAGACTAAAAATTAGTGATATTGTTGAAATTACACCAGAAGTTTTTAAGGATAATAGAGGTTTTTTTTGTGAAATATTTAGACTAAATATATTTAAAAACATAATCAAAGTAAAAAATATTAATTTTATTCAGGATAATTTAAGTAAATCTAAAAAATATACCTTGAGGGGCCTACACTATCAAATTGAGAATACCCAAGATAAATTAATTTCAGTTCTAGATGGTGAAATTTTTGATGTTGCAGTCGATTTAAGAAAAAATTCAAAAACATTTGGAAAACACGTTTCTTGCATACTAAATTCAAAAAAAAAAAATTTACTTTGGGTCCCAAAAGGTTTTGCTCATGGATTTTTCGTTCAATCAAAAAGTGCTCTTGTTAGTTATAAAGTAACTGATTATTATAACAAAAAAGCCGAGAGGACTTTGTTATGGAACGACAAGAGCCTGAATATAAAGTGGCCAAACTCAATTAAAAAAATTGTTTCAAATAAAGATAAAAATGGTGATATTTTAGATATAAATAAAAAATATTTTTAATATGAATTTTTTAACAAATAAAACAATTTTAATTACAGGTGGTACAGGATCATTTGGTAATAAATTTGTTGAAATTGCGCTTAAATTCAATCCTAAAAAAATTATTATATTTTCACGAGATGAATTTAAACAATATCAAATGAGTGAAAAATTCAGATATCATAAAAAATTTAAAAATTTAAGATTTTTTCTTGGTGATATTAGAAATTATGAAAGATTAAAGCTTGCTTTAATAGGAGTAGATATAATCATTCATGCTGCAGCACTAAAAATTGTTGATACTGCAGAATATAACCCTGTTGAAAGTATCAATACGAATATAAATGGTGCCCAAAACATAATTACTGCAGCTTTAGATAACAATGTAGATAAGGTAATTAATATTTCCACCGACAAAGCTGTGAATCCAATTAATCTGTATGGAGCTACAAAACTTGCTGCTGATAAGTTATTTGTGGCTGCTAACAATTATTCAGGCAAAAATTTTAGAACAAAATTTTCTATAGTAAGATATGGTAATGTGGTTTCATCGAGAGGATCTGTAATTCCATTTTTTAAAAAACTAATTAAAGATAAATCATCCTCGCTACCAATTACAGACTCTCAAATGACAAGATTTTGGATAAAACTTGATGAAGGAGTTAAATTTGTAATTTCATCAATAGAAAAAATGAGAGGTGGAGAAATATTTATTCCAAAGATGCCATCGGTTCTAATTACAGATTTGGCAAAATCTCTTGCGCCTAAATTAAAATTAAGAATTGTCGGTATACGTCCCGGAGAAAAGTTACACGAAGTACTTTGCTCACAAGATGACTCAATATTTGTGTATGAGTCATTTGACTCTTACATAATATTACCATCTATATTTTTGGAAGAGTTTAAAAAATACAATTATGTTCTGAATTCTAAAAAATTTAAAAAAGTTAAAAAAGATTTCCAGTACGACTCAAAAACCAACAAACAATTTTTAAAAATTAAAGAGATAAGAAAATTTATTTAATGTCTTCAAAAGTTATTAATTATGGAAGACACTCAATTAATAAAAATGATATAGCATCAGTATTAAAAACATTAAAATCAGACTTTATAACTCAAGGCCCAGAAGTAAAAAAATTTGAAGAAAATGTAAAAAGAAAAGTGGGTGCAGCATATGCTCTGGCGGTTAACAGTGCAACAAGTGCACTGCATCTTTCTTGTTTAGCTTTAGGTATAAAAAAAAATGATATTGTCTGGATTTCTGCAAATGGTTTTGTTGCTACATCTAATTGTGCACTTTACTGTCAGGCAAAAATTAATTTTATTGATGTTGACAAAAATACAGGAAATATTTCCCTTGAAATATTAAAAAAAAAACTTGAAAATACAAAAAAAAAATACCTTCCAAAAGTATTAATTACAGTTCATTTTGGAGGGCAACCGACTCAACAAGATCAGATTTATAAATTATCAAAGAAGTATGGATTTAAAATCTTAGAAGATGCCTCTCATTCTATTGGTGCAACATATAAAAATTACAAGTCGGGAAATTGTAGATGGTCAGATATTACAGTTTTTAGTTTTCATCCAGTAAAAATTATAACAACAGCCGAAGGGGGCATGTGTTTAACTAATAATCAAAAATATTATAAAAAAATTACTTTACTGAGAACTCATGGAATTAATAAAGATATAAGTCCAAAATTAAAAAAACTAAGTCCCTGGCTTTATCAACAAATTCACTTAGGCTTCAATTATAGAATGAGTGATATTCATGCTTCTCTAGGAAATTCTCAAATAAAAAGATTAGATAAATTTATAGAAAAAAGAAAATTAATTGCAAAAAGATATGATAATTTCTTTAGTAATATAAAATCGTTTGAACAATTAACTATTCTAAATGAAGCAAGTAGTAGTTACCATCTCTATGTAGTAAAACTTAAAAATACAATAATAAGAAGAAATTTTTATAATTTTATGAAGAAAAATAAAGTTAATTTAAATATTCACTATACATCAATTGAACAACACCCTTATTATAAGAATTTAAATATTAAAAAATCTGATATCTCTAATTGGGTTGATATAAGCGCAAGAATGATAAGTCTTCCAATATTTTTCGATCTTTCAAATGTAAAGCAAAAAAAAGTCATATTATTAATAAAAAAATTTATAAAACAAAATAATTTATGAATATTGCAATTATCCCAGCCAGAGGTGGAAGTAAAAGAATAAAAAATAAAAACATTAAATTATTTGATGGAAAACCAATCATCTACTGGTCAATCATAAGGTTAATGAAAACTAAGCTTTTTGGTAAAATATACGTATCAACTGACTCTAAAATAATAAAACAAACTTTAAATAATTTAGATTGTGAAATACTTTTTCCACGTCCAAAATATTTGTCAAATAACTATGCCACCACTATTGATGTAATTAAATATGAAATAAACAAAATCAAAAATAATAATATAAAAAATATTTGCTGCATGTACCCAGCATCTCCACTTACATCAGTTAAAGATATTCAGCGTGGTTATAATATTTTAAATAAAAATAGAAGAAATTTTATAATACCATCATGCAAAGTTAGTTTTGATATAGAAAGAGTATTCTATAAAAAAAAAAAATTTATTTTAAAAAATCAAAAGCTTGTAAATTCGAGATCTCAAGATTTAAGAACATTCTTTCATGACGCTGGACAATTTTATTGGGCCACAAAAAATAAATGGCTCAATTCAAAAAATCTTTTTGATAATTTCCTTCCTTTTGAAATAAATCAATCAAGATTTTGTGACATTAACAATATTGAAGATTGGAATAGAGCTGAAATTTTATTTAATGGATTAAAAAAAATTAGATGATACATTATTGTAATAACTGTATAATACCATCAACAAGGCCAGATATAGAAATTAATTTAGATGGTATTTGCAATGCTTGCATTGCTTATGAAAATAGAAAAAATATAGATTGGAAAAAAAGAAAATCTGAATTAATACAAATAGCTAAAAAATTTAAAACAAATGATTACTGGGACTGTGTTGTTCCAGTTAGTGGAGGTAAAGATAGTACTTATCAAACAATAAAAGTACTTGAGCTAGGATTAAAACCTTTGTGTGTTTTATCTTCTACATGCCAATTATCTAGTTTAGGACGAAGGAACATTGAAAATCTTAAAAAATTGGGTGTTGATTTAATAGAATTTAGTCCAAATCCTACAGTCAGAAAAAAATTGAATTATATCGGATTAACAGTTGTAGGAGACATAGCCTGGCCAGAACATGTGGGTATTTTTACCATTCCAGTCAGCGTAGCTATTAAATATCAAATACCATTGATAGTTTGGGGTGAGAATTCGCAAAATGAGTATGGAGGACCAAAGGAAGCACAACAAAAAAATATTCTAGATAGAAGGTGGCTTGAAGAATTTGGTGGACTTATAGGTTTAAGGGTTTCCGATTTATCAGATATATATGGCTTTAGAAAAAAAGATTTAGTTCCATACTTTTATCCAAAAGCAGAAATCCTGGAAAAAAATAAAATTACTGGAATTTTTTTAGGTCACTATTTGCAATGGAACCCTATTGAAAATGCTAGTGTTGCCAAGGACAATGGTTTCAAATTTTATGATCAAAAAGTTGAGGGATCATTTTTTGAGTATGAAAATTTAGATAACTTGCAACATGGAATTCATGATTATTTTAAATTTCTTAAATTTGGTTTTGCTAGAGCTACAGATCAATTATGTATTTCCGTAAGACGAGGACTTATAAAAAGATCCAAAGCAATTCAAATTGCAAAAGAAATTGATGGAAAGTTCCCCTGGAATTATCTAGGTGTAAAATTAGAAACTGTTTTAAAACATATTGGTATGAGTTTTGAGGAATTTGAAAGTACAGCAGATCAATTTACTAATTATAAATTATTTAAAACTGATAAGGATGGTAAACTCTTAAAAGATAACATGAAAAATTTGACTAAAGTAAATTATGATAACTAATGATTTAGGTATTATAGATTTAGATATTAGTAATATTGGTTCGTTAATAAATACTGTTTCAACATTAAATTTTAATTTTTTGGTTATAAAAAATCCTGAGCATTTAAATAAGTTTAATAAAATTATCATACCCGGTGTCGGCTCTTATGATATTGCGATGGAAAAATTAAAAGATAAGAATTGGATCAGACCTATTAAAAACTATGTTGAAAATCCAGGTAACTGTCTTCTTGGTATTTGTTTAGGAATGCAATTATTATCTTCAATTGGATTTGAAAATAGTAAAGAAACCCAAGGTCTTGATATTATAAAAGGTAAGGTAGACAATCTTTTAAATCAAGGTTGCAAATTACAGTTACCGCACATTGGGTGGAATGAAGTTAACTTTTTAGAAAATTCAGAACCACTAACTTGTGGCATTCCTAATAAATCTGATTTTTACTTTGTGCATAATTATGGTTTTTTTGCAGAAAATAAAGAAAACATAATTGGTCAGACTGATTATGATTGCAAATTTGCAAGCATAATAAGAAAACAAAATATTTTTGGAGTTCAATTCCATCCAGAAAAAAGTTCATTTCAAGGAAAAAAAATTTTGGATAATTTTTTGAAAATAAATGCTTAAAAAAAGAATAATACCAATTTTACTTTGGAAAGATACAGGTCTAGTTAAAGGTAAAAAATTTAATAGTTGGAGGCGTGTCGGATCAGTTTTACCTGCTATAAAAATTTTTAATCTAAGAGATGTTGATGAATTAGTCTTGCTTAACATTGAGTCACATGAAAATAAAAAAAAACCTGACTTAAGTTTTATTGAAACCTGTCTTAAACATTGTAATGTACCGATGACTGTTGGTGGAGGAATAGATACGATTGACTACGCTAGAGAGCTTTTAAAAATAGGAGCTGACAAATTGTCTATCAATACAGCAGCATATAGTAATATAGATTTAATTAACAACTTAAGTAAGGAATTTGGCAAACAATGTGTGGTAGCAAGTGTTGATTACAAAAAAAATATTGATGGTGAATTAAAATGCTATAGTCATAATGGCAAAAAAGAGACAATATACAATCCTTTAGAATGGGTATCAAAAATTGAAAAAAATGGAGCAGGTGAAATATTGCTTACGAATATAGATAATGAGGGATCAATGAATGGTTATGATATCGATTTAGCAAAAATTCTAACAAGAAAAATAAATATACCCTTTATATGCTCAGGAGGAGCAGGAAATAGTTCACATATTTGTGAACTTTTCTTAAAAACAAATGTGTCTGCAGCAGCAGTTTCAAGTATGTTTCAATTTACAGAACAAACACCAAATGATGTAAAACTATATTTAAATTCTAAGAACATAAAAATCAGAAAAAATGTTAAAATTCAATAGAAATTATAAAAATAAAATAGAAAAATATTTCTTATCATTTAAAAATTTATCATCTAAGGGTAATTTTAATTTTAAAAGCTTTGATAAATTAATTTCAAATGAATTTCTAATACCTGTATTTTCTGAAAGATATAATTATTCAACAAGATATATAGAGCAGGCAACAGCTCTACCGTCAAGATGGTCTAAGTCTCTCTTAAGGGACAGTTTTTCAAAAACAGAGGGAAAATTTGTTAAAATAGTGACATTAAAAACAAAAGAAAGTTTTTTTTTAAATGAGTACGATTACGTTTTATGTTTGGCGGATAAAGAAAGAATTAGTGTGGAAATTTCGTACGGAAATAATGAAATATACAATTTAAATTCAATTAAAAAAATTTTATCAAAAAAAAAAAATAAAACAAATTAATAATGGTATAGTTTTTCTACATACATCAACTTATAATATTTGGCACCATTATGTTGAAATGATATGCATTGTCTATCATTATTTGATTAAATTTAAAAATACAAAAAAAAAAATTTATATTCCTTATAATAAAGATAGTTTAAAGATTTTAAAATTATTAGGAATAGAAAACAAAGTAGAATTATATGATAATAAACGAGTTTACTATTCAAAAAATTGCGAATTTTTAAATGGAATTTTTGATGAAGTTTTGCCATTTAAGTCTTTGGACTTATGTAAAAAGAAAATTTTAAAAAAAATTTCTAATTTCAAAACTGATAGTTATGCAAAAAATGTTTTCATTTCTAGAGGTGATGATGAATTAAATAGAAGAAATTTGGTTAATGAAAAAAAGGTAATAAACCTAATTAGTAAAAAATATCAAGATTTAAAAATCTTTAAACCTGGAAAGAATGATATTTACAATAATATCTCAAATATATTTAATTCTAAAAATATATTTTCACTAATGGGAACTCAGCTATATTTTAATTCACTTTTTTCAAAAAGACCAAAAAAAATATTTGAAATTGTCGGAGAAAATTATCGTGGGTTTACAGTAGGAGAACTCGTTGCAAAATATTTAAAATGTGAATATGTTCGTTTGGAGTCAAATAATTGTTCTCCAGGCTACGCAATATACTCAGACCAAATTGCAAATTTATCTAAATTAAAAAAAATTATAATTGATGAAAAAAAATAAATTGGTAAAAAAGAAAATAATTCTTAATCATAACCAAGTTTCAATTGAAAATTATAATTCAAGAACTTTTTACTTAGCACCTTTTCCAATTGAGAAGTCTCCAATTTATAATTATGATAATTTGGCCACATCTAACAATCATGAATTTACTAAAGAGAATAAGTTTAAAAAGGCCAAAAATAAAGCAGAAAGAAGATGGAATTTAAGTAAACCAAGAAATATTTCATGGAGGCTTCATTTTATATTATTTTTTGTAAATTTTTGTATCAGTAGAGCTTCAAAAAATGACATTTTTTTAGAATGTGGAACAGGTAAAGGATATATGGCGGAGGCAATATTTAATTATTATAAGTGGAATAACTCTAGGCCATTTTTTTTTTTAATAGACACATTTTTACCTTATAGCGCTTCAAAAAATCTACTTCAAAAAAAAACTAAAGAACTTCCGTTCTGTTATGCTTCAAATTTTGACAATATCAATAAACATTTCTCTAAATATAAAAAAGTAAAAG
>MDSV01020095.1_pt1 | contig 13354 bp, 16 predicted proteins | sample 810851 | NCBI WGS metagenome assembly MDSV01 (sample SAMN05326640, study PRJNA326480) | marine metagenome | isolation source: seawater | place: Atlantic Ocean: North East | collected 2012 | reverse complement strand
TCTCAAGCTCTTCTACATCTGCAGATTCAATAGACTCACCTACCTTACAAGTTTTCTCTCCAACTCTTCCGGTTAGCAAGTTTCTAAACTTGACCTTACTAAAAGCTTGACCTTTACCTGGTTTAACAAAATCTTCTTCAATGATTTCGCATGGATCATTATCTATAATGATTTTCAAGCCAGGTTTAAAATCGCTAGTACTGTAATTAACCATTTTTATAATTTAAATAAAGTTTCGCCTAATTTTACAGGCTTAAGCTCTTCTAGGTAATCTGAGTTAAGATTTAATTTTCTTTCAAACAAAAGTATTACTGTTGAACCCATTTGAAAAAATGCAATTTCTTGTCCTTTTTCTACAACTTTAAGGTTTTTTTCTGGACCTAGCTTCCAAGAATCAATTATTTTATCAAAATCATTCAGTTTCTCGTTATACCAATAAGGAACAATATTACCTACTATAGCTGCACCAACATTAACTAGCATAAAGTTAAAATTTTTATTTTTTATCCCCATAAGAGTTCTTTCATTTATTGCATATAAATCCCTTACTGACCTCTGAGAGCTCTCATTAACACTAAAAAGAGATCCAGGTATATGTTCTGTTAAATAAACCTTTCCGTCAGATGGAGAATGGATTCTATGATAATCTTTAGGCGATAAATAAATTGTCAAAAAATATCCATTATTAAATTTTTTGTACTCTGTTTCAGACGCAACTAAATCTTTTAACGAATAATCGATTCCTTTTGCTTGTATTAATCGACCTTCTTCTATTACTCCAAAACTTGATATAACACCGTCGACTGGCGATCCTATTTCAAGCAAGTCTTTGTCAAAAGTTCTAGATTCTTCTTTGATCTTTCTTATAAAGAAGTCATTCAAACTTGAGTAGTCTTTGAGGTTTTTCTCTCTAGCTTCATTTAAGTTCGGTTCATATATCGAGTTGAATAGCCAAATAAGAGGATATCTTATTAGACTTAAATTTGAATGGGCTAAGAAAGCGACCATTTTGGTTATTTTCTTCATTGGAAGAAGTTTTAGTATTAAATGAGTCATTAAATTACTTCAGTTTAGGGAATAGCATCCAAGAGGAAGATTTGTAGTCTTTGAATTGATTATATTTATTTTCCAGTCTAGTGTCTTCTTTAGGCAAGACTATCTTTAATAAGATTATTATTAAAACTAGAGGTCCATAGATACTCATGTAACCGTTTACGGAACCAATTGCTAACATGTAAATGGCCAACCAAAAAATTACTTCTCCTAATGCATTGGGGTATCTACAAAAAGATCTAAGCTTTCCATTACAAATTAAAATATCTTTTTCATTCTTTAGTAGCTCCATATTTGAAATATATTGAATATAAATTCCAACTAAAGCTAAAGCAAAACCAAAAAGATCAGCTAGAGTAATCCAACTGGCTCCAGGCATGAAGTGTATAGAAAGTATTGGGGCTGCTACTACCAACTGGAATACATTCATTCTTAAAATAGAACCCAGTCCTCTTTCTTGCTCCCTTTGCATCTCTTGTTTCCTCTTTAATCTTCTGTTTATCTGTATAAAAACAATCAAAGACCACAAAAAAACTAAAGAAATACTCAAGATTTGTCTGAAGTGGAACTGTGGATAGGATATAAAGCTCAGAAAATAAGCCGAACAGCATATAAAAAAGAAACCTAATGGCCAAAGTTTCATTATCTGTCCAATTTTGTTGTATTTTTTTGCCCAAAGATAGAAATAGTAAGACATTGACATATATAGAATGCTAATGATTAAAAATGTTCCTGCTAAAGACATAATATTAATGAATATTTATAATTGCGTTGTCAGGGGATTCATTTTATAGTCTGGGCAGCCAGACGGGGAAATTTTAATCGCTGGCTTTATTTTTATAGAAAAATATTACGGAAATTTTAATTAAGGAGACACTTATGAAGCGTCTAAGCATCTTAACGGCCTTAGTAATGGGTACATTGCTAAGTTCGTCGATTGTTTTGGCTGATGCAATTCAGCCCTTATTGGATGTTGGAGAGGAGAGATCTAAAAACGAAAAAGCATCCCAATCGAAAATTGACTCAATGGATGATGATACATCTTTGATAATTAATGAATTTAAGATTGTTAGCAAACAAATTGAAGGTTTGAGGGTTTATAACGCCCAAATGAGAAAGCAAATTGCACGACAAGAAGAAAGGCTTAAAGAGATTGATAAAACAATGAAAGAAGCTCAAGTAATGCAAAGGCAAATACCTCCATTTACCAGAAGAATGCTAGCAGGGGTAGAAAAGTCTATCGAATTAGACTTGCCTTTTCATTTAGCAGAAAGAAAGGAGAGGATAGCGTTTGCCAAGGCAGCTATTGATAACCCTACTGTTTCTCCAGCAGAAGGCTTAAGGCAGGTACTTGAAGCCTTTAATGTAGAAATGGAATATGGAAGAAAATTAGATTCTTACAAAGACACCATCAAAATAGATGGGCAGGATAGGGAAGTTAATATTCTAAGAGTAGGTAGGGTTGCTATGGTAGCTCAGACATCCGATCAATCGGAAACACTTGCTTATGATATTGAATCAGGAAGCTGGGTTAAATTGGATGGAAGCTATAAAAACCCAGCAACTAAAGGTATAAGGATTGCAAATAAACTAGCTACAGTAGATATGCTAGAACTTCCAATCCAAAATGCGGAGGATGGGAATGAATAAGCAATTTTGGTATTTATTACTTTTAACTCCACTTTTTCTTCTTCCTTTGAATGCAGAAGAGGAAGATGACATTCTTGAAGAGGAGGTAGTAGATGCGCCTTCTAATCCTCAAGAGCTACTTGAAGTGGTAAGAAGGGGTCAATTTGCAGATACACAAATGCAAAGAGACAGAGAAAATAAATTTCTAAGCGAGAAGAATAGACAAGCAAAACTTTTATCAGACGCTAAAGCAGAAAGAGCGAGACTTGAAAGAATTGCAGATCAACTCGAAAAGAAATTCGAAGCAAACGAAGCTTTATTAGTTGTTGCAGAAGCTCAATTAAAAGAAAGGTTAGGATCTCTTAATGAGATATTCGGCCACATAGCTGGTTTAACAACAGAGGCTAGGAATATATTCGAACAATCTATTACAGCGGGCCAGTATGGTAAGGAAAGAGAAGATTTCCTTAAAAACTTAGGCGCAAAAATGGCAGAAGGTATTCAACTTGCCACGATCGAAGAGCTTGAAAGACTCTGGTATGAACTTCAAAGAGAAATTACAGCTTCAGGAGAAGTTGTTAAGTTCAATACTGAAGTTATAACTACAGAAGGAACTACAGATTCTAGAGAAGTTGTAAGAGTAGGTGTATTTAATGCCGTTTCAGACGGTAAATACCTAAGCTATGCTCAATCTAGAGGAATGTTTGAGGAGCTCCCATCGCAACCTGCCGGAAGGTACACAGGGACAGCCACAGAAGTGATGTCTGCCGATACTTTCCCTGTTCAATTTGCTGTTGATCCAACTGGACCTCAAGGAGGTTCTTATTTAGCTAGTCTAATTTCTATGCCTTCTTGGGGAGAAAGAACAGGTCAAGGTGGTCCAGTAGGTTATACAATTCTATACGTATTGGGATTAGGAGGAACGCTCTTATTCATCTGGAGGCTAATCTCTCTTAGAGCTATTAGGGCTTCAATTGACGCTCAGTTAGAGAACAAAACTCTAAGTAATGACAATGCCTTAGGAAGAATTCTCAAGATTGCTGAAGATAATCCTAAAGCTGATACTGAAACGGTAGAGCTAAAAATGGCAGAACAGATATTAGCTGAAAGACCGGAAATAGAGAGATTGAACTGGCTTGTAAAATTGATTTCTGTCGTAGCTCCTTTGATGGGATTATTTGGAACAATCATTGGTATGATTGAGACTTTCCAGATGATCACATTATTTGGAACTGGAGATCCTAAAACAATGGCTAGTGGTATTTCTATAGCACTTGTTACAACATGGTTGGGTCTACTAGTTGCTATACCGATGTCATTTATGTCAGCTACACTCAATAATTTCTCTAAAGGGATTTTAGATACAATAGAAGAGCACTCTACTGGAATGGTAGCTGAAAGGGCGGAAGCAAAATAAGGAGAGAGTTTAGATTATGAATCTAATCTACAATGCCCAGGATGCTCTTTTTGAGTTCATGCAAAAAGGAGGAGATGTTCTATATCTAATAGCTCTCCTTGCCTTTTTCATGTGGCTTTTAATCTTTGAAAGGATCTGGTATTTCTACTTTATTTACAATAATGAGTTAAAAGAAGCCGTAGATAAATGGGAACCCAGACCTGATAAATCTTCATGGAACTCTAAAGCTATAAGAGGAATGTTGATTTCAAAGACCAGTTCAAGAATTAATGCAAACCTCCCCTTCATTAAATTGTGTGTAGGTGTAGCTCCTCTTTTTGGTCTTTTTGGGACAATTGCAGGAATGATGGAAGTTTTTCATTTACTTGCAATAACTGGGGGAGGAGATGCAAAGGCTATGGCAGGTGGTGTATCTAGATCAACTATACCTGCGATGGCTGGATTAGCGGTTGCTTTAACTGGAACATTTGCAAACCAATTCTTAACAAACAAAGCCAGAAGAGAAACTGAATTATTACAAGAACACTTAGTGTCTGAATAGGAAATATTATGAGAAGATCACCAATTAGCCAAGCAACAGAAGCAGAAGAAGAAATTAGTCTAACTCCAATGTTGGACGTTGTATTTATCTTGCTTATTTTCTTTATTGTTACTGCAAATTTCATCAAAGAACCAGGTCTAGAGGTTAACAGACCTGATGCTGAGACATCTACTATCCAGGAGAATGCTGCTATTTTGATTGCAATAGGTGCAAATGACGATATTTGGATAGACGGCAGAAGAGTAGACGTAAGACAGGTAAAAGCTAACGTTACGAAGCTTTTGGCAGATAACCCACAAGGCTCAGTAGTAGTTCAAGCAGATGAGAGGGCTACGGCTGATGCAATAATTAAAGTAATGGATCAAACCAGGGAAGCGGGTGTTTATGCCATCTCCTTAGCGTCGGAGCCTAAATTTTAGATGGGAACTTTTGCTCCTGAAAACCTTAAGAAGCTAGCTATAGCTTCTTCTGGCGCTTTAGTTGTAACGCTTACTATATTCTTAATTATGCAAGCTCTAATCGCAGTAGGAGACGTAGCTTTACAAGAGAAAGGAATCAAAATAGCAGATGTAACTATGCCTGAGAGAGAGTTAGAATTATTACAGGATATTGAAAGACCACAAGAAGAAGAGCCTCCACCAGAGAATATCCCTCCAGAATTTGATATGACCCCACCTGCAGATTTAGATAATGCTGCACCTAGACCAAAATTTGACTTTCAAGGAAGAAAGGCAGGAGTGTTTGCTGATGGTTCTTATGTACCTATCTTTAAAGTTCCTCCAGTTTATCCTAGAAGAGCGCAAGAAAGAGGTATAGAGGGTTGTGTTCAGGTAGAGTTTACAGTTACAAAAGTTGGTTCTGTTAGAGATCCTATAGTCGTTTATTCACAACCTAATGGAATTTTTGATAGATCAGCCCTTAGAGCTGCAGCTAAGTTTAAATATAAACCTCAAATTAGAGATGGTGAAGCTATTGAGGTACCTGGCATTAATAATATGATCATCTTTAAAATAGAAGATCCAAATAAGCCAGCTGATTACATACCACCAGGATGCGAGTAGAGATATGATTAAAACAACCTTTATTAGATTTTTTACATTACTTATATTTTTTAGTTTATTACCCATAGCAGTTGAGAATAGTTTTCCAGAATTAGATGGTTATAACCTTCAGGCTGAAGAGAAAAAGAAGAAAAAGAGAAAAAGAGCAAAACTTCCTTCTAAAAAAGCTCAAAAAATTATGCAACAAGTTCAGCCTTTACTAGAGTCTGAGTCTTGGGACGAAGCCGAGATGATGATTTCTCAAATAGCCATGGGAGAGAAATTTTCTGGTACCGACAGAGGAGTGATGTATTTTTATTTAGGATATATCTACTTCTCTACTGAAGAATATGATCAGGCAATAGATTCTTATGTCGCTCTTATAAATGAAGAAGAAGCGGATTACAGACAACAAAACCAAGCAAGATATTCTTTAGCTCAGCTTGCTTATATTAAGGAAGATTATAGATCAGCAGTTAATTACTTATTAGCCTGGATTGATAATGAAGAAATGCCAAGTTCGCAAGCTTATTCTCTATTGGCTACTGCATACTATCAATTGCAAGAATATAGAAATGCAAAAACTAATATCGATGTAGCAATTTCAATGGCTGAGGATAAGGATATTCCTATTTTAGATGAGAACGGTGAGGAGACTGGAGAGTTCAAGAAAGGTGTGGCTAGAGAGAACGACTATCTTCTAAAGATGGCCATTTTCAATGAGTTAAAGCAAGAGCTGGACGTTCTTCCTATTTATGAAATATTAGTTCAGCACTATCCTAAAAAACAATATTGGGTTCAGTTATCTGGATTGTATGGTTCAAGAGATAGACAGATGGATCAGATGTCAGCACTTGAAGCTGCTTATGATGACGAATTATTAGATAAACAGAGAGAATTTGTTGCTTTATCACAACTTTTATTCATGTTCCAAAACCCCCATAAAGCAGCCCTTGTTATGTCCGATGGATTTTCACAAGGAGTAATTAAAGAAGAGGAAAAAACTTTAAAAGCCCTTGCTCAATATTGGCATGCATCCCAAGAGTTAGAAAAAGCAAAGCCATATTATGAGAAAGCGGCAAAAGTATCAGAAAAAGGAGAAATATTTATATTTCTTGGTCAGGTACATTTTGGCTTAGATGAGTTTAAGAGTGCAGAAGCAGCTATAAAATCTGGTATTAATAAGGGTCAACTAAAAGATGAAGCCGGGGCTTACATGCTTTTAGGGCAGGTTCAGTTTGAAAGACAAAATTGGGATGAAGCAATAAAAACCTTTAGAAAAACTATAGACGTTGCAGAAAACCAATATAGCGATAAGAAGAAGAAAGAAAAAGAAAAGAAAAAGAAACTTCAAGATCAGGCAAGAAAATGGATAACTTATACTGAAGGCGAAGAAGAAAGAGTAATCGCCCTTGAAATGAAAAGAAGAGATTTAGGCGTTTAATTTTTCCTTTTATATCTTACAAATTCGTAATTAATTTTTTGGGAATCGTCTTTTTTGGCTTCCCTAGAAACCTCTAACCATTCAGACTCTTCCCATTTAGGGAAATAAGTATCTCCCTCTGTATCTAAATCAATTTCTGTGAGAAGCATCTCAGAAGCCATTTCTAAGAATTCCTTATAAATATATTCTCCTCCAATGACAAAGATTTCAGAAGAAAAACCCCTTCCTTGCTCGATAGCAACTTCTCTATTTGGGGCAATGATGACATCATCTATTTGTTCTTTAGACCTAGTCATAACTATATTTAGCCTATTTGGTAATGGCCTTCCTATAGACTCAAAAGTCTTTCTTCCCATAATAATTGCTTTGTTAGTTGTCTTTTCTCTAAAGTAATTGAGGTCCTCTTGAATGTTCCAAGGGATAGACCCTTCGCTACCTATAACTCTGCCTTTGTCTAAAGCTGCAATAAGAATTATCTTCATTAAACAGCAACGGGTGCCGAAATATGTGGGTCTGGGTTGTATTCTTCTAGAGAAAAGTCTTCGTATTTCAGGTCAAATATATTGTCAGTGTCTTTTGTTATTTTCATAACTGGTAACTTCTTAGGCGTTCTGCTTAGTTGTTCTTCTACTTGTTCTAAATGGTTTAAGTACAGATGAGCATCGCCGAGAGTATGAACAAAATCTCCAGGCTTTAGACCGCATACCTTGGCTATCATCAGGACCAGTAAAGCATATGAGGCTATATTAAAAGGAACTCCTAAGAAGATATCAGCACTTCTCTGATAAAGCTGACAAGAAAGTTTTCCGTCTGCTACATAAAATTGAAATAGAGTATGACAAGGAGGTAAGGCCATGTCTTCGACTAGTGAGACATTCCAGGCACTTACTATAAGTCTTCTGGAGTCAGGGTTATTCTTAATCTGATCAATGACTTGTGATATCTGATCTATCGATTCCTTTTCATTAACTGGCCAAGATCTCCATTGAGATCCATAGACTGGACCTAATTCACCTCTTTCATCTGCCCACTCATCCCAAATACTGACACCATTTTCCTTTAGGTATTTTATGTTTGTTGACCCTTGGAGGAACCACAGTAGTTCGTGGATAATGGATTTTAAATGTACTTTTTTAGTTGTTAAAAGAGGGAACCCTTCTTCCAAGTCAAATCTCATTTGATGACCAAAAATACTTAAAGTTCCTGTTCCAGTTCTATCTTCTTTCTTAGTTCCGTTTTCCTTAACGAGCTTCATCAAATCAAGATATTGTTTCATTCCTTTTTTGTCCTTTTATAAGAATAGAATAATAACATGAGACCAATGAGAATCATTGGTATTGAAAGCATCTGTCCTCTTGTGAAGACTTCCAAGAAAGTAAAGCCTATATGATTGTCTGGTTCTCTAAAAAATTCGGTTATGAATCTCAGAGAGCCATAACTAATTAAGAAAATAGATGAAGTTGCCATAACAGGTCTGTCTTTTTTGGCATATAAATTAATGATCAAGAACAAGATAATTCCTTCTGCAAAGGCTTGATACAGTTGAGATGGGTGTCTAAGCAATCCTTCGGGGTCTGTTGGAAAAATCATACCCCAAGGCAATTCTGTTGGCCTTCCAAGAAGTTCAGCATTTATAAAATTCCCTATCCTTACAGATCCCAGACCAACAGGCATGGCTGGGGCTACAAAATCCATAATAGAAAAGAATTTAACTTTCCATTTTATTGAAAGAATAAAGCACGATATTAAAACGCCTAGTAAACCTCCATGAAAGGATAGACCTCCTTGCCAAACATAAAATACAGAAAAAGGATCTTCAATGAGTTGTTGTGATCCATAGAAAATCATATAGCCCAATCTTCCCCCAGCTATTGCTCCTAAAAGGCCCCAGAACATTAGATCCCCTGTTTGGTCTTTATCTACAGGTCCCTTTCTTCTATTTAGAAGTATATGTATCCCTAAGAAGGCAATTATCCATGTAATTGAGTACCAGTGGACAGGCCACCACCCTAAGAAAGGAATAGGTAGCTGAAAGGCTACTGGGTCTATATTTGGAAAAATCATTGAGGACTTCTAATGGAGTCAACCATTTTCATTACATCTTCAGGAGGTGGTTTTGTAAATGAAGAAACTGTTATAGCTAAAATTAAATTTAGTAACATACCTAAAAAGCCAATGCCCTCTGGGGATATGCCTAATAACCAGTATTCACTAGAATTAAGCTCAGGATTCATAAATTTAAAATAAATAATATAAGAGAGAGTGAAAATTAAACCAATCAACATCCCCGCAATAGCACCTTCTTTATTAAGCCTCTTATAAAAGATTCCTAAAAGAAGGACTGGAAATAAAGTTGAAGCTGCTAGGCCAAAAGCAAAAGCAACTACTTGAGCTACAAATGCCAGATTCATAACTCCAATGACACCTGCTAATCCTATAGCTGCAGCAGTTGCTAAACGACTATAAAGAAGCTCTTTTCTTTCACTGATTTGAGGCATAAAAGTTTTTTTCAGTAAGTCATGTGAAACTGCAGCTGAAAGAGTAATCAATAGTCCCGCGGCCGTAGAAAGTGCTGCCGCTACTCCTCCTGCAGCAACTAAAGCTATAACCCAGAAGGGTAATTTTGCTATCTCAGGGTTAGCTAGAACAATAATATCTCTATCAATATACACCTCATTATCATTCTTATTATTGGGCGGATTAACCAAAAGTCTTTCCCCGTGAGAGCCTCTTTCTTGTCCTAAATATTTAGGTTTTGTATCTTCTAGAGCAGTTCCAGCTGAATATCTAATTTTTCCATCTTGGTTTTTGTCTTTCCAAGCTATAAGTCCTATTTCCTCCCAATTTTTAAACCATTGAGGAGAATTTACATAATCTACATCTTGTATGGAGTCGATTAAATTCATTCGAGCAAAGGCAGAGACTGCTGGAGCAGTTGTATAGAGTAAAGCTATAAAAATGAGAGCATATCCAGCTGACTTTCTAGCGTCCTTAAAAGAAGGCACTGTGAAGAATCTTACTATTACATGCGGTAACCCAGCAGTTCCAAACATTAGGGCTGCTGTAATACAAAAAATATCAATCATACTCTTAGTATTTTGGGTATAAGCTACAAATCCTAAATCGGTTGTTACTCTGTCTAGCTTTTCTAGTAAATACTCTGATCCATTAACCAGGGTATCGCCAAAACCCAATTGAGGTATAGGGTTATTTGTTACTATTATTGAGATATAAACGGCAGGCACTAAGTAGGCAAAAATTAGAACAGTATATTGAGCAACTTGGGTGTATGTTATTCCTTTCATGCCTCCCCATACAGCATATACAAAGACAATGGCCATACCTATGAATATGCCCATATTAATGTCGACCTCTAGAAATCTGGAAAAAACTATCCCGACGCCTCTCATTTGACCGGCTATATAGGTAAAAGAAATAAAAACCAGGCAGAGCACAGCCACAACCCTCGCGGCATCTGAGTAATATCTTTCCCCTATAAATTCTGGGACAGTATATTTACCAAATTTTCTAAGGTAAGGAGCTAATAGCAGGGCTAATAGAACATATCCTCCTGTCCATCCCATCAAGTAAATTGCTCCGTCTTTACCCATAAACGCAATCAATCCTGCCATTGACAGGAATGAAGCTGCTGACATCCAGTCAGCTGCAGTTGCCATTCCATTGACCACTGGATTTACTCCTTTACCTGCTACATAAAATTCCGATGTAGAGCTAGCTCTGCTCTTGTAGGCAATCCATATATAAAGTGCAAAAGATAGGCCAACTAGAAGAAAGGTCCATTCTTGAACTGTCATTATTCTTCTTCCTTACTTTCTTCATATTTTTTATCTAATTTTTCCATTAGATAAACGTAGACAAAGATAATTACAACAAATGAATAAATGCTTCCTTGTTGAGAAAACCAGAATCCAAGTTTGAAACCACCAATTTGAAACTTATCCAGATAATCAGAAAATATAATTCCGAAACCAAAGGATACTAAAAACCAGGCAAGGAGAAGCCAGAAAAGGATTTTAAGATTTGATTTCCAATAGTCATCCATAGTTAAGTCATCAATAGTCTTATACCCATTATCATAACTAACAAAGCAAAAGCCTTCCTTAATTTCTTCTGTTTGATTCTATGCGCAGCCTTTACTCCCACTTTTGCAGTCAAGAGGCTAGCAATCCCTACTAAGATCATCGCTGGAAAATAAACATAACCATAAGTATTCTCAGGCAATAAATGATTTCCTGAGCCCACCAGCATATAAGAAATTGAACCTGATATGGCTATAGGAATACCGCAAGCAGCAGATGAACCTATAGATTGAGTCATTGAAAATCCTCTATGAAAGAAATAAGGCACTGAAAAAACTCCTCCTCCTATCCCAAATATTCCTGAAAGCCAACCTATACCTAAACCGACAGTTAAAGGGCCAGCTACTGTTGTACTTGGGTTCTGTTTCGGAGGTGGAAACTGGAAGGCCATTTGAATGGAAACCAATATAAGAAATATGGCAATTAATGATCTTAGCGTTTCACTGCTTAATTGATCAGCAGTAATTGCTCCTAAAGCTGAGCCAATAAATATACTTGGACCTACTATTTTAATTAAGTCCCAAACAACTACTTTTCTCCTGTTATGGGAATACGTAGAGGAGATAGAACTGAAAACAATTATTCCTAGAGAAGTTCCTATCACCATATGAGAAATTATTTCTTGTTCAAAGCCTAGGTAGCTGAAAGTAAAAAATAAAGCAGGAATTATTATAATTCCTCCTCCTATTCCAAAGAGTCCTGCTAGAATACCCGAAAAGGTTCCTAGAAATAAATAAAGAAAAATTTCTGTAATATCTACCACGAGAAGCAACTAATTCTATCATGTGTTTAATAGTATTTTCTTCATTAGAAGACATAAAGAATGAGTCTGAATACTCGTTTATCCTTCTCGCCAATAGAGATGAGTATTATGACAGGCCAACTAAGTCAATTCATTGGTGGAAAGAAGGCTATCTGGCAGGTAAGGACTTAAAAGCAGGAGGAACTTGGTTGGGAGTTTCTGAGGATGGTAGATTTGCTGCAGTTACAAATTATAGAGAAGATCCAACAGTTAGAGAGAGCTCCAGAGGAGATTTGGTTAAAAATTTTTTGGAAAATCAAATCCTGGCAGAGGATTATTTGCAAACATTAAATAAGCAAGACTATGCAGGATTCAACCTTCTCCTAAGGGATTCAACGGGTGTGCATTATCTTTCTAATAGAGGAGGTGATGGAACCCAGATTAATAATGGAGTTAATGCTCTAGGCAATAGAATCCTTAATTCTCCTACTAATAAAGTTAAAAATGTTAGTGATTCATTTAAGGAGCTTTTACATTGCAATTTCACAAAAGAAGATCTTTTTAAGTTTATGCGTAAAGAGGAGGGCGATCTAACTAAAGTAGGAATGGATGAATTTATTCAAACGGAAGATCAAGAGCTTCCTTTTAGATTTATCAAGTCTGAATTTTATGGAACTAGGTGCACAACTGTTTATCTCATAAATAAAAATGGATCCCATCATGTTCTTGAGCAAGAATATAAAAAAGAAGGAGAACTAGGTGAGATTAGATCTTTTGAATTCAGGCCAGCATAAATTACTTCATGATTTCAATATATTTAGGTAAGAGCTCTATTAACAACTCTCTATAAACTTCTCTTTTAAAAGAAACTACTTCCCTCAGAGGATACCAGTAGGTGACCCATATAAAATCATCGAACTCTATGGGTAAATTTTTTGAAAGGTTTATATTTTTTTCATGTCCAGACTTAATTTCTGCTAAAAACCACTTTTGCCTCTGCCCAATAAATTTATTCTTTCCAATGAAATAATTATTTCTTCTTTCTTTTGGGACGTCATAAAAGAACCAACTTTTTGATTCCCAGATGAAGTTTAGATCCTGTTCTGCTAAACCAGTTTCTTCTTCTACCTCTCTTATGGCCGCTTCTATGGGCGATTCGTTTTCATCTATACCTCCTTGCGGAAATTGCCACCCATCGTGATTCTTTCTTCTACACCACATAAGATTTCCCTCAGTATTAATAATAATTATTCCTACATTGGGCCTATAGATTTCTTTTTGTTTAAACATTGAGTTCTTTTATTCTACAAAAGATTATAATTGACCAAAGCATTTTGATTATATGTCATTAGTCTTATTTGATCTCGACGACACTTTACTCTCAGCAG
>MDSV01185282.1_pt1 | contig 13355 bp, 12 predicted proteins | sample 810851 | NCBI WGS metagenome assembly MDSV01 (sample SAMN05326640, study PRJNA326480) | marine metagenome | isolation source: seawater | place: Atlantic Ocean: North East | collected 2012 | reverse complement strand
TCTATTAGGGTAGAAATCCTTTGCTCAGCGTCAGTACTGCTAGAATCTCCACTTTGTCGTGCTGTAAAAAGCTCATCAGTAATATTCATAGCTGCTAATATTGCAATTCTCGTTGAAGATTGAGTTGTGGAAAAACCCGACTGAACTTCTCTCATTTTTTCATCAAGATATTCAGCAATTTTTTTTATATACTCTGGATCCGCAGGAGCTTTGACTGAATATTCTTGACCAAAAATGGATATCTGCACCTGATTGTTATCATCAGACATATTATTCTTTCTCCAGTTGGTCAATTAAATAAATCGCATTTTCCACCTTTTCTTCAATTTGAGAAAGTTTTTGCGATTCTTGAATCACCTTAGATGAGTTACTATTTTTTTCCCTTTCTCGTTCCAAAGCTGAGACCATGTCTCTTATCTTTAGTTCAAGTTCATTCAGTAATGAAGTATCTTTCATGTTCTTAATTTAGCAAAGAAATCCTTTTCGGCAACACGTATAATTTCATCAATAACAGGGTTTACATCTTTATCTTCAAGTGTTTTTGAAGAGCTCTGAAATTCCATTGTAAAGGTAACGCTTTTTAAATCAGAACCAATGGAATCCTCGTCAATAAAGATATTTACTGGCTTAGCATTTGCTAAAAGTTTTTTCCCTTGTTTATGAAAAGAATTAATTAAATCTCCAACCTCTTGATTCTTTGGCATCACCAGGTTTATATCTCTATATACTTTTGGATAAGGTACGATGGGCCTGAATACTCTTTGAGTATTTAACATCGATTTAATAGGTTCTAAATTTATTTCAAATCCATATATATCATCGATATCTAGTCCTAGAGAATCTATTAAAGTTTCTGATATCTTTCCCATGGCTCCTACTGTTTGTCGATTAATCATTATAGTTTTAGAGTATTCAAATTCATGGAAATCACCATCTAATAATTCTAATCTCATCTTTAGTTTATTTATAAACAAAGATGTTAAAATTCCTTTCAATGAAAAGAGATCTTCTTTAGTTCCCTTTGAGTGTACTGATACATTTTCTAATTCACCCATAATCAGTCCTGATATGTACTTATGCTCTTTTACCCCTTCTAATCCTTCATTCTCTTTTGTATGCACGTGCCCTAGTTCAAAAATCCTAAGATCTTTTGTACCGTGTTTTATGTTTAAGTTGGATGCTTTAAGAAGACCTGGTAGTAGCGATGTCCTTAGAGTACTCATATCTAAACTCAACGGATTAATCATTTTAATTGGAATTTTTCCGGATAAGCTAGCTTCAAAATTACTTTGAAGTGAGTTAGTGTATATTTGGTGAAAACCATAGGAAACAATATTTTGTCTTAATTTATTCAGATATTTTTCTGGATCAATATCATTAAACCTAAAAGGACCTTGGAGAGTTAGGTCCGATGGTATTGAGTTATATCCATTAATCCTAGCTACTTCCTCAATAAGATCTACTGATCTGGTTATGTCTGGTCTATAGAGTGGAATTTTGCATTTCCATATATTATTTTTAAAGGTAGTTTCAAAACCTAGGTTAGTAAAAATTTTATTTATTTTTTCTTTATTTATAGAAATTCCTAAAACACTATCCAACTCAGATTTACTTAGGTTTACTATTTTTTGTTTTATGACCTTTGGATAAAAATCATTTATAGATGATATAAAATCTCCACCCGCTATTTCCCTTAGCAATGAAATGACTCTCCAAAATCCTATATGGCATCCATTGGGATCTGCCCCTCTTTCATATCGCTTGGATGCATCTGTTGAAATAAAAAGACTCTTTGCACTTTTACGTATAGTAACAGGATTAAAATATGCGCTCTCTATTAGAATAGTAGATGTGGATGATGAAACTGCAGTCTCTTTCCCACCCATAACGCCAGCCAAGGCAATCGGGGATTTACCATCTGTAATAAGAAGATTTCTAGTATCTAGTTTATGGTTAAGTTCATCTAAGGTAGTTAGAGTTTCTCCTTTTTTTGCTCTTCTTACATGAATTTCTTTATTTTTTAATTTATCATAATCAAATATGTGTGTTGGATGTCCAATTTCCATAAGAACAAAATTTGATATATCTACAATATTGTTTATACTCCGTTGTCCTACAGATTTTAATCTATCAACAAGCCACTGAGGACTTGGTCCGACTTTTATATTTGAAAAAACAGCACCAATATATCTGGGGCAATCATCATGATTTTCCATTGTAATATTTATTTCAAATTCACTATCAATTTTATTTTCTTTAATAGATAATGGATTGAATATTCTATTTTTAACACATGCAATATCTCTTGCAACACCCAAATGAGAAAATGCATCGGGTCTATTAGGGGTAATATCTAATTCAATGGATAGAAATTTATATCCATAGCTTTTCATAAAATCATCACCAGCAACAAGGTCATTTGGCAGTACCATAATTCCTTCATGTTCATCCGATATTCTCAATTCTCTCTCAGAACATATCATACCCGATGATTCTACACCGCGTATATTTGCCTTTTTGATTTTTATATTTCCTGGTAGTATTGTCCCTATAGTTGCAAAAGCAATAGTTTGCCCAGAATCAATATTTGAGGCACCACAAACAACTTTATGTATTTCCTTTCCATCATTAACTTTACACACTTTCAGTTTATCAGCATCAGGATGTTTTTCTGCTGATTCGACTTTGCCAATGATAACACCTGGAATAGATGTTGGCATATCTACTATTTCAGCCTCAAGACCTACATTAGATAGAATATCGGACAATTCACCTGGAGACTCCTGTATTTCTACAAAATCATTTAACCAATCTAAAGACACAATCATGAAAATTGACCTAGTATTCGAATATCACCATTATAAAAATGTCGAATATCAGTAATTTTATATTTCAACATAGCTATCCTCTCTACTCCCATTCCAAAGGCATATCCACCCCATTTTGAAATATCATATCCAACATTTTCAAGTACGGCAGGATTGACCATTCCACAACCAAGAATTTCCATCCACTGGTCTCTTTCTTGGTCCCAAATATCAACCTCAGCACTTGGCTCAGTAAATGGGAAATGAGAAGGTCTGAATCTCATTCTCTTTTTAGGTCCAAACATATGTTTTATAAAATACTCTAGACATCCTTTCAATTCAGAAAAAGAAACTTTTTCATTTATATAGATGCCCTCAACTTGATGAAATAAACAATAGCTCTTATATCCAATAGCTTCATTCCTATAAACACGACCAGGAACGATATAACGTATTGGCGGTTCTTCTTCTTCCATAATATGTATTTGGACATTGGAGGTATGGGTCCTTAAAACTATTTCAGGGTCAATAAAAAAAGTGTCTTGCATATCTCTGGATGGGTGATGTTGAGGAACATTAAGTGCAGAGAAATTATGATATTCATCATCAACCTCTGGACCATAGGCTATATGAAATCCAATAGATTTAAAAATTTCTTTTATTTCAGTTAGTGTCTGCTCCAAAATATGGATAGAGCCAATTCTTTGCTCCTTTCCAGGAAGTGATATATCGATTTCATTAAATTGAGACTGTTTTTTAGCTTTTTGAAATCTGATTAATTTATTTTCAATAATATCTAAGAGTTCTTTTTTTAATTTGTTTAATTCTTGACCAAATAGAGGTTTATCTTCATTAGATAGGGTACCCATTATATCAAAAAGTTTTGAGACCCTTCCCTTTCTTCCAAGATATCGTGACCGAAGTTCTTCTAGGGATTTTTCATTTTCTGAAAACTGGTCGGTTTCGGCCAGGAAACTATTCCTGACCGAATCGATTTGTTCACGGAATGACATTGGTCAGCTATTTAACTGATAATATCAATGTGGTAAAGGCTTCGGGATCATTCATCGCCATATCGGCCAGAATTTTACGATCTAAGTCAATACCATTTGTCTTCAGACCATTAATAAAAGCAGAATACGTGGTACCATTGAGCCGACACCCTGCATTAATACGTGTGATCCAGAGTCTTCGAAATTGTCTCTTTCTTTGACGTCTGTCGCGATAGGCATACAGCCCCGCTTTTGTCACTGCATCTTTTGCAGATTTAAATGTGCGGCTCCGGGCACCATAGTAGCCTTTGGCCTGCTTGACGATTTTCCGATGACGACGGTGTCGTGGTACGGAACTATTTGCTCTTGGCATAGTCTATCGCCTCCAATTTCTTAAATGCCCAACATGGCTTTAACGATTTTTTTATCAGGACCTGATACCGTCTCAGATTGCCTCATTTTTCGTTTTGCCTTATTTGATCTACGTATGAGCATATGTCTATGGTTTGCTTTGTTTCGTTTAATTCTGCCAGAACCTGTTACTTTGAACCGCTTAGCGGCTCCGCGTCTTGTTTTCATTTTAGGCATCTAGCACTCCTATTTTCCGTTAAGGATTATTGACATGCGGCGTCCCTCTAAAGGATTATCCTTTTCAACTTCTGCCACATCTGACAATTCTTCTAAAACTCTTTCCATAACTAATTTTCCTAGGTCCACTCTGGCCATTTCGCGGCCGCGGAACATTAAGGTTATTTTTAATTTTGCTCCATCCTCTAAAAATTTTCTACCTTGGTTTAATTTCGTAAGTAAATCATGTTCATCTATTCTTGGTCTTAATCTAATCTCTTTTACTTTTACAACATGCTGTTTCTTTTTACTTTGTTGTAGTTTCTTTTTTTCCTCATATTTTAACTTACCATAATCAAGGATTCTGCAAACAGGTGGTTTTGAATTTGGTCCGACTTCTATAAGGTCTAGTCCTTCTTCTCTGGCTTTATTTAGTGCAACTTCAATGGAAACAACGCCTAATTGTTCCCCATCTGCCGAAATCAATCTTACTTCTTTAGAAGTGATATCATCATTCAGTCGCTGATGTTTCTTTCCTATGAGGTATTCTCCTATTTTTTATTTCATCTAACATTTTAGTTTTTAGATTTTCTAGCGTCTCTAATCCAGTATTCCCTTCAAATCGTTTTCGAACAGATACTGTATTCTCTAGGGCTTCTTTTTCTCCAACAATCAACATGTAATTAATTTTATCGAGTTCCGCTTGCCTTATCTTTGACCCAATCTTATCAGTGCGGTCATTTAATTTAACTCTTATTCCATTATTTTTTAACAAATTAACTACTTTATCTGCATAATCTAAATATTTATCTGACAAAGGCAAAACTATAGCCTGAATTGGCGCTAGCCACAAAGGGAAATTACCTCCAAAATGTTCTATCAGAAAGCCAACAAATCTCTCATGTGTTCCCAACGGAGCTCGATGAATACATAGAGGAGTTTTTTCATCACCATTTTCATCTGTATACGAAAGATTAAATTTTTTAGGTATAGCAAAATCTACTTGGTTAGTAGCTAAGGTAAATTCTTTTCCAATGGCACTCCATACTTGCACATCAATTTTAGGCCCATAAAAGGCTGCTTCACCTGGAACTTCTTCAAAATCTAACCCGCCTTCTACTAGAGCCTCCCTTACCCAGCTTTCAGTTTCATCCCATAGCTTTGGTTCATCTACGTATTTTTTTCCTAGGTCCTCTTTGCTATGTAGACTTAGCCTCATGGTATATTTTTTTATATTAAAGATATCAAAATAGTAAAGATACATATTACATACGTTTAGAAATTCTTTTTTAAATTGGTCTTTAGTACAATAAATATGAGCGTCATTCATTTGAAGACTTCTAACTCTCATTAAACCAAATAGTTGACCTGACTTTTCATACCTATAACATGTACCATACTCTGCCAACCTCACCGGCAAATCTCTGTAGCTTTTTGATGAAGATGCATATATTTTGTGATGATGTGGGCAATTCATAGGTTTTACATAGTATTCAGTTCCATCTATATCCATTGACGGATACATTGACTCTTTATAGTGATCCAGATGCCCAGACCTTTCATATAAAACACCTTTTGTAAGGTGGGGGGTTCTTACAAGACTGTAGTCTGCCTTTCTTTCAGTTTCTTTCGCTAAAACCTCTAGCTCTTCAACCATATTAGCTCCATTTGGTAGCCAGAGAGGAAGACCAGGTCCTATCTCATCGTCAAATGTGAAAAGTTTTAACTCTTTTCCTAATTTCCGATGATCGCGTTTTTTTGCTTCTTCTAAATTATGTAAATGTTTTTTTAATGAATCTTTTGATGCAAAAACTGTTCCGTATATTCTTTGTAGCATTTTATTATTTTCATCACCTCTCCAATACGCTCCAGAAGTAGACAATAGTTTGAAATATTTTATTTTAGACGTATTTGAAACGTGTGGTCCTCTACAAAGGTCTACGAATTCAGATTGTTGATACGTGGATATTGTATCATCAGAATTGATTTGTTCTATTATTTCTACCTTGTAGATCTCATCCAATTGCTTAAAAAGTTCTATAGCTTTTTTTGTTGAAACTTCTTTTCGTTTTATTTCCTGACCTTTTTTTGCCAATTCCTTCATTTTAGATTCAATTTTAATTAAAACTTCATCCGTAAATGGTTCATCAAGATCAAAGTCATAGTAAAATCCATTTTCAATTGTAGGACCTATTGTGACTTTTGAATTAGGGAATAACTCTTTTACAGCTTGAGCCATTAAATGAGCTGTAGAATGTAGTAAAGTTTCATGCCCTTCTGGTGTATTTCCCGTTAAAAGCTCTAGACTACAATCTTCTACTATGGCATGATTTAAATCCTTTAAATCTCCATCTAATCGTGCTACAACAACAGCCCGAGCAAGTCCAGGTCCAATCATGTCCGCAATTTCTTGTGGAGTAGTACCCTTTAAAACTTCTCTCACAGACATATCTGGTAAGGTTATGTTTATATTTCTCATAATCTGTGGGCGATGACGGATTCGAACCGCCGACCTCTACGATGTCAACGTAGCGCTCTAACCAACTGAGCTAATCGCCCTAAACCACAATATTTAAATTACAATGATCAAAAATGGAGTTAAATATATTATTCTATTGAGGCAAAAAAACTTTTTCATATACCACTGGGTCATGTAGTATACTCATAGCCCTTTGAATATCTTTATCCTTCTTAGAGGAGTATTTTATACGACCCTCTTCCCCATCAAAAAAATCTGCAAACTCTACAAATAAATGATGTTGAATTATTTCTTTTTCCTTATCAAACTGAGAAATAGCAATATTTTCAAAATAAGAATCAATTATGTCCAAAGCACCTTGAATCTGAACACTTGTAGAATCAAGCTCTAGTAGCATATCTTTCATATTTAGATAATTGCCTTCTCCTTTCATATAAATATCTAAATCACTAGAATATAAATAATCTTCAAATTCTAAAATCAAACTCGTATCCTCAATGACTTCTTCAAACGAATCATATTTCATTTTATGTTTTTGAACAAAGTTAAAAAAAAGTCCTTTCCTCCAGCTTGCAGCTAATAGAGGAGTTACGGGTTCAAGTTCAATCTTATAATCAGGTGTGATTCCTCCAGATCCAGAAACTTCTCTACCTCCTTTGGTAAAAAAAATTGTATCCTGAGCTGTTGTATCTGCTAAAAATTCTTTAGACAAATATCCAGGCTTTTGAATGAGTCTTCCACTTGGTATATAATACTTGGCTGTTGTTATTTTAAGTGCTCTTTCGTTATCTATGTTAAATACAGTTTGTACTAGCCCCTTTCCAAAGGTTGATCTTCCAATTACAACACCTCTATCTAAATCTTGAAGTGTTCCAGAAATAATTTCGCTAGCTGATGCACTTCCTTGATTTACTAGTACGGTTATATTTAAATCTGATGGAACCATTGGATCAAGTTTACTGGTATATTTTCTAAACGATTTTTGAGTTTTTCCTTCAGTCCATACTAGTACCTGTCCTTTTTCAGTAAAAAGATCAAGTATATTAACCGCTGAATTAAGTAATCCACCTGGATTATCTCTCAGGTCTAGAATCAAACCTGACATATCTTGATTGATTAATTCACTCATTGCATCTTTCATTTCTTTATCTGCATTTCTAGAAAATCTAGTAAGTCGAATATATCCGGTATGTTTGTCAAGCATACCATAATAAGAAATATCTTTAATGGCTATACTTTCTCTAGTGAGGACAAAATCAATAAGCTCCTCTTCTCCGTATCTATTAATACTTAACGTTACATTCGTTCCTTTTTTCCCTCTTATCAACTTAGCTGCATCATCTATTGTAAAATCTTGCGTGTTTTTATCATCTATCTTAATAATTTTATCTCCACTTAGGATTCCCGCTCTTTTTGCAGGAGAACCTTCCATTGGGCTTACTACTGTTAACTTTTCTTCCCTGATTCCTATTTGAATCCCGACGCCTCCGTACTTACCCTTTGTAAGCATTTCAATACCGTCTTTTTCTTCTTTTTCCATATACGTTGTATATGGATCTAACTCAATAAGCATATTATTGATACTCTTTTTGGTAAAAGCGTCTAAATCTATATCATCCACATAATTTGTGATTAAGTGACGATATACATCATTAATCAAAGATTGATTCTTTCTTACCTGCTTATAGATGTCGGTGTTAGAATCTCCCTGCAACATTGCAAAGACCGAAAAGAAAAGTAATTTTACGAATCCTAATATTCTAGTTATTTTCATCTATAAAATTTATTGTTTTTCGCCAAATGGTACTATGAATAACTTCAATTGTTTGACTAGCATCTACTTGAAAAACTCTTTTGGGATATTGTTTAGCAATTTTGAGATACCCGCTTCTAACCGAAGCTTGAAATTCCATTCCTGCATTCTCTATACGATCACTTTTATTATTATTCAATCTCGCTAGTACAGTGTTTGGATTTATATCCAATAGGATAGTAAAGTCCGGTTCAAGATTATATGTTGCAAAATCATTTAAATTAACTAGGTAATCTATATCGATACCTCTTCCTGCACCTTGATAGGCTAAAGTAGAATCTTTAAATCTATCGGCAATCACATATTTCCCAGCGTTTATTGCTGGGATAATTGATTCTTTTGTTAATTGCGCTCTGCTTGCTGTCATCAATAATGCTTCTGCCCTTGAAGACATGTTTTCATTTCTATTATTCAATAATATACTGCGAATACTTTCAGATATATCTGTTCCTCCAGGTTCTCTTACTAACATACAGTCAATTCCTTCATTATTTAATCTTTCCAATAGGAGTTTAACCTGTGTACTTTTACCACACCCATCAATTCCTTCAAAAGAAATGAAAGCTCCTTTACTAGAAGTAGATATTTTCATCATTTTTACCTACTAAAATCACACATTCACCCCTTGCTTTTTTTTTATCAAAGTACATATATAAATCAGAAAGAGTTCCTCTTTTTATTTCTTCGTGTAATTTTGTTAATTCTCTCGCAACCACTGCTGGTCTATTTCCTAAAATTTCTTTCAATTGTTTTAGTGTTCGCAATAAACGATTAGGTGATTCATAGTAAATTAAAGTTGCTTCTTCATTTTCAACGGAAATCAATCTTTTTTTCCTTCCTTTTTTTGGAGGCAAAAAACCTTCAAAAATGAATCTATCCGTTGGGAGCCCAGATGAAACCAGACCTGCAAGAAAAGCGCTGGGTCCGGGAACAGACTCTATAAGTATAAAACATGATATTGCTTTTCTTACTAAACGGTAAGCTGGATCAGATATCCCTGGTGTACCAGCATCAGTTATAAGAGCTAGGTCATTCCCACTTTTTAAATGGTCTATTAGCTTAGGAATTCTAGAAAATTTATTATGCTCAAAATAGCTTATAAGAGGGGTTGAAATATCAAAGTGTGACAACAGTATCTTTGAATGTCTCGTATCTTCAGCAGCAATAAGTGGAACTTTTTTAAGAATTTCTACTGCCCTATAAGTAATATCTTTTAGGTTACCGATGGGAGTTGACACCAGATAGACCTTACCAAATTTAAATTCCACAATTAAACTTGAGATAATGCTTTATCAATAAAAGATATAGCAATATCAATATCTTCCTTTTTTATATTTAAATGAGGTCTGAAGCGAATAGATTTATGTCCACATCCAAGGATGAGAACACCAAGTCCTTCCATAATAGCTATGAACTTATCTCGATGCTCAGGTGTTGGAAGGTCAAAAGCACAGAATAAACCCCTCCCCCTTGAGTTGCTTATAATGTCATTGTATTTTTGTTGTAGGTTTGATAAGCACTTCAGAAGATAATCACCATTAACCGATGCACTTTCAACAAGATTCTCTTTTTCAATTAGTTCCAAATATATCGTAAATCTTACCATATCTACTAAATTTCCACCAAATGTAGAATTAATCCTGCTTGATTCTTGAAAAACATGATTCTCAACTTCATTCAACCTATTGCCTGCAAATATTCCACAGCATTGTGTCTTTTTACCAAAGCTAATTATATCCGGTTCAATTGCCTTGCAATGCACCAGACAACTCCTATCGCACTTTGGCATACAAAAATGTTGATGTGCCCACATTTCACCCGTTATACCAACACCGGTCTGAACTTCATCATAAATCAATAGAAAATCATTTTCTAATGATAAGGTTTTAAGAGTTCTAAAAAATTCAGAACGAAAATGATTATCTCCTCCTTCACCTTGAATAGGTTCTAATATCAAACAGGCAACTTCATCTGGATTGTCATGTAGTACAGCCTTTAGTTCGTTGATAGATTTTTTTTCCAATTTAATTACTGCCTCTGTGTTTTCTTGATTCATTGGAAATATCATGGCGGGGTTAGTTATTCGTGGCCATTCAAATTTAGGGAAATATTGAACTTTTCTGGGGTCCGGGGAGTCTGTTAGTGACATAGTATATCCAGATCGACCATGAAAACAATCTTTTAAATGGATGACTAAGTTCTTAGGTATTTTCTTTCCTTCACTTATGTTTTTTCTGGCTTTCCAATCAAAAGCAACTTTTAGTGCATTCTCTACAGCAAGAGAACCACCTTCTATGTAAAATGCGTAAGGCATATAGTGGGGTTGTGATACCCTGGAAACTGTATCGACAAATGATGCCATTTCAGGTGAATAAATATCTGAATTTGCAGGCTTATTTATCGATACATTTGTTAATCTATCTTTATTCTCTAATACATAGGGATGATTATACCCAACAGACATTGATGCATACATTGAGAAAAGATCAAGATATTCTTTTCCGGTATTGCCATCAACTAACCATGAGCCATGGCTTTTTTTTAAGTCAATCACTTGATTCATTCCATCTGCGAGCATGTGTTGAGCGATGGTATTTCTTGTCTGGCTAAAATTTATCTTCATAATTAATCTATATTGAACTCAATTCCTTGTGCAAGCGGTAGTTCTTTACTCCAATTTATAGTATTAGTTTGCCTTCTCATATACTGCTTCCAACTATCAGAACCAGATTCTCTTCCACCACCTGTTTCTTTTTCACCTCCAAAAGCACCTCCTATCTCAGCGCCTGAGGTACCTATATTTATGTTTGCGATTCCACAATCGGAACCAATTGAAGATAAAAATTGCTCAGCATGTCTAATATTTAGCGTGAACATAGAAGATGAGAGCCCTTGAGGAACGTTATTATGTATTTCTATGGCTTCATGTAATTTATCATAAGTAATAAGATACAAAATAGGTGCGAAGGTTTCTTCCTGTACAATAGTCCATTCGTTTTTAGCTTTAATAATGGTAGGAGTAACATAATTACCTTTTCCATCTATAGTATTCCCACCATAAAGCACCTCACCTCCAAATGACAATGCTTTTTTGATTGCATTAGAATAATCTTCTACAGCTGAATTATTGATAAGAGGCCCCATAAGTGTCTTATTATCTAAAGGGTCACCAATATTTACCTGCTTATATGCATTGACCAAACGTTCTTTTAACTCATCATACCTATCCCTGTGCACAATTACACGTCTGGTACTTGTGCACCTTTGTCCTGCTGTGCCTACTGCACCAAATACAACCGCCGGTACTACCATTTCCATATCAGCTGTTTCATCAACAATAATGCAATTATTACCACCTAATTCTAAGATTGTCTTACCAAATCTTTCTGATACTACTTTGCTAACATGTTTTCCCATTTTTGTAGAACCCGTGAATGACACAAGAGGCACATGATGATCATTAATCATAGCTTCACCAATAGTAGATCCGCTACCTATTGCTAGACTAAAGATATTGGGCGCGTTATTTGCGGCAACAACCTCGTTACAAATGTTCTGGACAGCTACTGCACAAAGCGGAGTTGATGATGAAGGTTTCCAGATTGTCGTATTACCACATATAGCTGCTATAAACGCATTCCAACTCCAGACAGCTACAGGGAAATTAAATGCACTTATGACACCTGTTATGCCAAGTGGATGCCATTGCTCATACATTCTATGATCTTGTCTCTCTGAGTGCATTGTTTTACCGTATAGCATTCGAGATTGTCCAACAGCGAAATCAGCTATATCTATCATTTCCTGAACCTCACCATCTCCCTCTTCTTTGATTTTTCCCATCTCCAATGCCACAAGGCTCCCTAGCGCATCTTTATTATCTCTCAATGCATTACCTAATTGCCTCACAATCTGCCCTCGTTCTGGTGCAGGGACTGTACGCCAATAATTAAACGCTTCAATTGAATTTTTAACCAGCCCACTATAATCTTCACTATTACATTGATATACCGAACCAATTAATTCATCAGTACTAGGGTTATATGAGTCAATCTTTCCAGCGTCTTTTGTTGTACTCCAATGGCCTGGACCTAGACTGGCTCCATAGTTTTCCTTATTTATACCTAATTTTTTTAAAAAATCCATATTTATAAACCTTTTATGACGAAACGGATTGAATCACATAGTCGATCAACCTGTTCGTTATTTATTGTTAAAGCAGGAGCAAGACGAACAGTTGAATGATGAGTTTCTTTTGCATACACACCATGATTTAATAATTCTACAGATACCGTATGACCATCAAGATGTTTTTCATCATACATCTCAAATGCAGTAAGTAATCCTTTCCCTCTAACCTCTTTGATTTTATCTGAAAAATCATCTTTAATCTGATTCAAATTACCCATCAGACGAATACCCTGATTTCTTGCGTTTTCAGCTAGTTTTTCTTCCGCTAAAACTTTGATAGCGTATGTACCAACAACAGATGCTAGCGGATATCCACCAAACGTAGAGCCTTCACTACCTGGTGTTAATACATTGATAACGTCTTTTCTTCCAGCGACAAATGAAACGGGTAAGATGCCCCCACCCGCGGCTTTTCCACAACCCATGATATCAGGCTTAACACCAAATATTTGATGGGCAAAATTTGCACCCGTCCTACCAAAACCTGTTTGCACCTCATCCATGGC
>MDSV01165895.1_pt1 | contig 13359 bp, 10 predicted proteins | sample 810851 | NCBI WGS metagenome assembly MDSV01 (sample SAMN05326640, study PRJNA326480) | marine metagenome | isolation source: seawater | place: Atlantic Ocean: North East | collected 2012 | reverse complement strand
TTTCTAAAAAAAGAAAATATAGAAACTTCTATAAGTCGTTTTTCTATTTTTTTTTGGTTTATTTTAGTTTTTTTTGGAAATTTGCTTGTGAATTTAAATACCGCTATCGAGGGTAACTCCTATATTTTTATTTCAAGTTTTATTTTTATTCATTCTTTAGTAATCATTTATTTCTTTACAAATTTAACAGATTTCGATGAATTAAAAAAATTAAGCATTTTCCTAATCAAATTTCATATTATTTTGTCACTAATATTTTATTTATTTTACATAATTGGAATAAATCAGATTTCATTGGGAGTTCACGATCCACAAGATAATTGGCCAAGGGCAAGAGGCTTTTTTGCAGAACCATCTCATTATTCTATATTTGCTTGGATAAGTTTTATGTATTTTTTTTTCATAGAAAGGGAAAATAAAGTTTTTTTATTTTTATCTTTTATTGCTTTTGTTTTATCTATTGCTAGTACGGGCTATATTTTTGCTTTTCTTAATATTCTATTAATTGTTTTTTTTAGAAATTTAAAATATTTATTTTATTTCATTCCCTTTGGTGTATTCATAATTCTTCTGATACCAGAGAACTATTTAATTAGAGATGTGCTTAGAGTTTATGAAGAAATATTATTTTTGGCAGAATTCGCCAGTAATCAAAACTGGCAAAATTTTGATTACACCAATGGCTCAAGAGTAATTCTATTTATAAGGCAATTTAGCTATTTAGATTTAAACATTATGAGCATTCTTTTTGGTTTGGGCCCAGGTGGGCAAACAATAGTATTAAATTCGTTGCAAGATATATTTAATGGTCCAATTTATTTAATTGCAGAATTTGGATTGATAAGTTTTATATTTTTCTTATATTTTTTTTCAATTATTTTTAAAAGAACTAATAATGATTTTAAGCCATTACTTTTAGCTTATCTTTTTATTTCCTTTTTTAATCCTCCAGGTGGAAACTTTGGGATTGATTTTATTTTTATATATTATTTAATTTTTATTATTTCTGAAACTAAGATTCAAAGTCATGAAGAGCACAAAATTTAAAAATAAAAATATTCATATTTTCAACTCTCACGGAATAGGTGATGTAATAATGACGATACCTTTAATAACTAGAGTTTTGAGAGAAAACCCAAAAAAAATTTCCCTTACTCTTAAAAGCGAGATAGAAAAAAATATAATTGATATTTTTTTTCCAAATCAAAACATTAAATTCTTTTTTTTTAAAAATAAAAAAAATATTTCTTTTAAAAATTTTTCTTTTATAAGATCTCTTAGAAAAGAAAAAATAGATCTTATTATTTTTACTGAAGGTATAGATACAAAAAGATCTTTATTTTTATCTCTTTTATTAAATATAAGAAAATCCATTCCTACTAAATTAAATTTAATCTTGAAGATTTTAAAAAATGATATTGATTCAAGTGTTCATAAGGCAATCAAAAACTATAAATTAATAACAAATAACTTCGAGAAAGATGACTTTGATCTATCTAGTAAATGCTATTTTAATACAGAGGATTTACTAATAATTAAAAAAACTTTTAAAGATAAAAATATAAAAATAAAAGAAAATTTTATAGTCATAGCTCCTGGCTCTGGTGAACTTGAATCATATAAAAGATGGCCTGTAGAGAGATACAAAAAACTTATTTTAAAAATTACAAATTTGTTTCCTGAAATAACAATATTTATTTTAGGAAATGATTTAGAAGAAAAAATTGGAAAGGAGTTAAGTCAAATTAATAGAAATATAAGAAATCTTTGTGGTGAATTGTCTATAAAAGAGTCTATGTATCTTCTGTCTCTATGTAAGATTTCTATTACAAATTGCAATGGTGTTTCCCATATGGCTGGAGCAGTAGGCTCAGTAGTAATAGGAATCTACGGCCCAACTGATTATAAAAAGACTGGTCCATTTACAAATAACTTATTCCCTGTTACTGAAAAAAATTATGCGCCATGGTATTCAAAAAAAAATATTGATGGATTGAACAATTCATCAGATTTGAAAGATGTTAGCGAAGATGATGTCCTTAAGGTTTTTTTAAATGTTTTTCAAAAAGATAAAAAAGATTTTTTAGGCAAAGCATATCGTCATGTAGAATTAGAAAAGCTTTTATGAAACAAATCCTTCAAAACTTATCAAATGGAGATACTTCAATTGTTGAGATTCCTTCTCCGGTGAACTTAAAAAATAATCTTATTATTAAATCTAAATATTCTTTAATCTCATCAGGAACTGAAAAAATGCTTTTGGATTTTGGCAACTCAAACTATATTAAAAAAGCTTTGAAGCAGCCTGATAGAGTTAAAGAAGTTCTAGAAAAGATTAAAACGGATGGAATCATAGATACTATAGAGGCTGTTAATGCAAAATTAGATAAACCGATACCACTTGGCTACTCAAATGCAGGCCTCATAATGGAAAGTTCAAGCACTCAATTTAATGCAGGAGATAGAGTCGTTTCTAACGGACCTCATGCGGAGATTGTAAGAGTTCCTGAAAATTTATGTGCCCCAATACCTGATTCGGTTAGTGATGAAGAAGCATCTTTTACAGTAGTAGGCGCTATTGGTCTTCAAGGGATTAGATTAATTAACCCAACACTTGATGAAACTATAGTAGTGGTTGGACTTGGACTCGTTGGTTTATTGACCGTTCAAATATTACGCGCTAACGGATGTAAAGTAATCGGAATAGATTTTGATGATAAAAGATGTCTTTTAGCAGAAGAATTTGGCGCAAAATCTATAAACCTTTCGTCTGAAGAAGATTTTATTCCCCAAGTTATTTCTGTCAATAAAGGAAAATTAGTTGATAAGGTCATTATTGCAGCAGACACAAATAGTAATGAGGTTATTCATAATTCTGCGAAAGTTTGTAGACAAAGAGGAAAAATTGTTTTGATTGGATCAGTGGGGCTTGATTTAAGAAGAGACGATTTTTTTCAAAAAGAAATAACTTTCCAAGTTTCTTCTTCTTATGGACCTGGAAGATACGATTCAAATTATGAAGAAAAAGGGCAAGACTATCCTATTGGATTTGTAAGATGGACAGCAAAAAGAAATTTTGAAGCTATTTTGTCTCTTATGGAGCAAAAAAAGTTAAATTTAAAACCTCTCATTTCTCATACATATAATATATCTGATTCTCTAGACGCTTATAAAGATCTCGAAAAAAAAGATTCTCTAGGCATTTTAATTAAGTACCCTGATAAATCTCTAAAAAATACCAAAGATACAATTGAATTAGAGAATAAAGGCCTTAAAGTAAAAAATGATCAAGGTGAAATTAGAATAGGCTTAGTAGGAGCAGGAAATTTTTCATCAAGAACTATTATTCCTGCTTTAAAAAAACAAAAAGTTCATTTAGATACAATTTTATCTTCTCAAGGTCTAAATTCTTATCACCAAGGGAAAAAATTTAGTTTTAAAAAAATTACAACTAATGAAGAAGCTTTTTGGAAAAATAAAGATATAAATACAGTATTTATTTCTTCTCCACATAATTTACATGCTCATCAGACTTTAATCGCCATGAAAGAGGAAAAACATATTTTTTTAGAAAAACCTTTATGTTTAAATTTATTAGAATTAGAACAAATTAAGGAAACTTACAAAAAAACTTTTTATAAAAGTGGAAGGTTGTTAATTGTTGATTTTAATAGAAGATTCTCCCCTTTGATTAAAAAAGCAAAAAAATTATTATCTTCAAAAAAAGAACCAAAAACTATTATCTACACTATAAACGCCGGTCACGTCCCTGAAGATAGCTGGATACAAAATATGGATGTAGGTGGAGGAAGAATAATTGGGGAAGTATGTCACTTCTTAGATTTAATAAAGTTTTTGGTTGGTTCAGAGTTAATATCTTTTAATTCTAACTTTGGCAGTGTGAGTCAGAACAAGTTAAAAAGTAGAGATCAAGTAACTATAAATTTAAATTTTTCAGATGGTTCTTTAGGAATAATTCATTATTTATCTAATGGGGCAAAATCGTTTCAAAAAGAAAGAATAGAAATATTCTGCGAAAATTCAATTTTACAACTAAACAACTTTAGAATGATGAAAGGCTATAATTGGCCTAATTTCACTTCTAAAAGGCTTCTTAAACAAGATAAGGGGCATATTAACTCTATTAGAGAATTCACAAATGCAATTAGAGACAAAAAATGCAGTCCAATTTCTTTTCAAGAAATTTATGATACCTCAAAATTAGCAATTGAAATTTCTGACTCTTTAAGTTGATAAAAATTTTTTACAAATTTTTTAATTTAATTAGGTTGTATTATCAAACTTTAAAATATTTAAAAAAAGATCAGTTTCTTTATAGATTTAAAAAGATTTTTACTAGAAAGATATATCCAAAACTATATATCCAAAAAAGAAGAAATTTTATTAACGATCCAAAAGAATTTATTAAAAAGAAAAATATAATTGAAGATGGAAACTTTTCTTTTGCAGGCATAAAAGAAAATATCTTAACTAATCTAAAGTGGATAGACGATAAAAAGCCAAATTTATGGATCTATAATTTAAATTATTTTGATTTTTTAAATTCCGAGTCAGGCAATGAAAATAATTTAATTTTTGATAAAGTTCTTGAAGATTGGATATCAAAAAATAAAGATATAAAACAATTATCTTGGGATCCATACCCTATTTCATTAAGACTAGTTAATTGGATTAAATGGATGATTGTGCACAAAAAATATAATAGTATTTTTGACGATTCACTTATTTTGCAAACTGAATATCTTTACAAAAATATAGAGTTTCATTTAGGAGGAAATCATCTTTTTTCTAATTCAAAAGCTTTGATAATTAGCGGATTATTTTTCCAAGGCAAAAGATCTAAAATTTGGTATGAAAAAGGAATGAATATTTTTTTAAAGGAGATAGATAAGCAGTTTTTAGATGATGGTGGGCATTTTGAACTTTCACCAATGTACCATGCTATTTTGCTTGAGGATGTTCTAGATATTATAAATTTTCATCTAGCTTTTAAAAAAAAATCTATTAATAAATTAGAAGAAAAAGTTCTTAAAATGCTTAATTGGTTAAAAATTATGACCCACCCGGATGGAGAAATATCTTTTTTTAATGATTGTTCTGAAGGAATAGCAAGTCGCTATGAAGAATTAAACTCTTATGCCGATAAATTAGGATTTAGATCTTCTTTTTCCAAAGAAAAAATAAATATTTTAGAAAATACTGGATATACCAACATCTCCTCCGATAACTACAATTTAATTGTGGATAGAGCTTCAATAGGACCAGACTTCCTTCCGGCTCATGGGCATGCTGATTGTTTAACCTTTGAATTATCTTTATTTGGAAAAAGATTTATCGTAAATCCAGGCATTTCAACATATCAAGATAATTTAGATAGACGTTATGAAAGATCAACTCAATCTCACTCTTGCTTGTCAATAAATGATAAAAATTCAAGCGAAGTCTGGAGCAGTTTTAGGGTAGCTAAAAGAGCAAAAGTGTATGATATTAAAAATTCTTTTAATGAGGATGTAATAAATTTGTCTGCATCTCACGACGGCTTTAACGAAAAATGTGAGATAAATTTATATTCTCGAACATGGAAGATTTATAAAGATAAAATGGAAATTATTGACAAGATTGAAGGAAATGGATTGAGAGATGTTTCTATTTATTTTCCTCTATCTCCAGAGGTAGAAATTTTTAGAAAAGAAGAAAAAGAAATATTTTTTAAATTTTTTGAGAAAGATATTTTTTTTAAATTTTCAAGTTCAGATAACTCCAAATTTTCTTTAACATGTGATCCACATTATTATTGTAAAAAAATTGGAGAAAAAATTAATACTTCAAAAATAAAAATATCTGGCACTGTTAAGATTCCTATAGAAATAAGCACAGAATTTATATGGGAAAAAAAGTAATATTAGTTGTTTTTGGAACACGACCAGAAGCTATAAAAATGGCTCCTGTTATCAAAGAATTAAAAGAAACATTCAAAGTTTTCATTTGTGTTACTGGACAACACAGAGAAATGCTTGATCAAGTTTTAGAAGTATTTAATATCAGGCCAGATTATGATTTAAATTTAATGAAAAGAGATCAAGATCTCTTTGATCTAACCAAAAATGTATTATTAAAAGTTAAGAAAGTGATAGAAAAATTTTCTCCAAATTTAATTTTAGTTCACGGAGATACTACTACTGCAATGGCAACTTCTATCGCTGCATTTTATCTTAAGATTCCATTAGGGCATGTTGAGGCCGGACTCAGGACAAAAAATCTCTATTCTCCTTTTCCTGAGGAGTTTAATAGACAAATAATATCTAAATCTACCTCGTTAAATTTTGCTCCAACCAAAATAGCAAAAAGAAACTTATTAGATGAGGGAATTAAAAAAGACTCTATTTTTGTAACTGGAAATACTGTCATTGACGCTTTGCTCGAAGTTTCAAAAGATATTGATTCTCATGAGTTTTCTAGTGCAGTTTTGAATCAATGTAATTTCTTAAAAGAATCATCCTCAAAAAAAATAATTCTTGTAACCGGCCATAGAAGAGAAAATTTTGGAAAAGGCTTTCAAGAAATCTGCAACGGATTATTAAAATTAGCTGATAGAACAGATATTCAAATTATTTATCCAGTTCATTTAAACCCTAATGTAAAATCTATAGTCTTGAAACTATTATCAAGTAAAAAAAATATAAACTTAATAAAACCTTTGGGATATTTAGACTTTGTAAAATTAATGAAAATGTCAAAAATTATTATTACTGATAGTGGCGGAATTCAAGAGGAAGCCCCCAGTCTTGGAAAACCTGTTTTAGTGGCAAGAGATACTACTGAAAGACCAGAAGGGATCAATTCGGGAATTTTGAAGTTGGTCGGAGCTAATTCAGAAAGGATAGCTTCAGAAGTTAATAATTTATTGGACAACAAAGAAGAATATAGAAAAATGGCTACTTCTAGTAATCCATTCGGCGATGGCAAAGCAAGCTCAAGAATATCTGAAGCTATAAAAAATTTTTTTTCATGAAGGTCTCAGTTTTAGGATTGGGGTATATAGGTCTTCCAACAGCAGCATTAATATCTTCAAAAAAAATAAATGTTGAAGGAATTGATCTTCAAAAGTCTATTATAAATAGAGTAAAAAAAGGGAAGATTCATATTGTTGAGAAGGGACTTGAAAAATTAGTAAAAAAGTCAGTTCAAGATGGTTTTTTGACCGCTGATATAGTTTTAAAAAGGTCAGATGTTTTCATAATAGCTGTCCCAACTCCTGTAAAGAAAAACAACGACCCCGATTTGTCTTATATTTTTAAGGCTATAAAAGATATATCAAAAGTTTTAGAAAAAGGAAATTTAATCATTATTGAATCAACCATCCCCGTAGGTACTACTCAAAAATTAGCTGAAGAAATGAAAAAACTTAGGCCAGATCTTAAATCTCCATATCTTGGATCTAAAAATGGAGATTTTTCCTTATCATATTGTCCTGAGAGAGTTTTGCCGGGTAACATTTTAAAAGAGTTGGTTTTAAATGACAGGGTTGTTGGTGGAATTAATGACTTTTCCTCTAAGTCAGCTAAAAAATTCTATAAATTATTTGTTAAAGGGAATTGTCATTTAACTGACTGCAGAACTGCAGAGCTTTGTAAGTTAATTGAAAATTCATCTAGAGACTTAAACATAGCTTTCGCTAATGAATTATCTTTAATATCGGATGAATTGGAAATAAATGTATGGGATTTAATAAAACTTGCTAATTATCATCCAAGAGTAAATATCCTTAACCCAGGTCCAGGAGTAGGAGGACACTGCATAGCTGTTGATCCATGGTTTGTAATTAACTCAGCGCCTTCACAATCTAAGATTATAAAAAAAGCTAGAAATATCAATGATGATATGCCTAATCAAATTATTAAAAAAATAAAAAAAATTGCTTCAAAAGATAATTTAAATATAAAAGAAATTGAAATAGCATGTTTAGGATTATCTTTTAAAGCTGACGTAGACGATTTGAGGGAAAGTCCAGCCATTGAAGTAATAAAAAAAATAAAATATCTCAATCCAAAAAAAATCAATGTCGTGGAACCCAATATTAGAAAGCTTCCTGAAAAACAAAAAATTTCTTTTGTAAAGTTAGTTTCTCTTAAAAAAGCAATACAAGACTCTAAATTAATTATTGTGCTAGTGGATCATAAAGAATTTAAAAAAATTAATTTTAAAGATTTTAAAGATAAAGTGGTTATTGATGTAAAAGGAATTTTTAATTAACGCTTAGAATGAAAATATTATTATTAACTTTTTATTTCGAACCAGATCTTTGTGCGGGTTCTTTTAGAGCAACTTCTTTATTTAATTCTTTAAATGAAAATTATAAAAATCTTTCCATAGATGTTTTAACTACTACTCCAAATAGGTATAAAACTTTTGAAGCTAGAGTTGCATCTAATGTAGAAGAAATTAATAAAAATTCTTTTATTTATAGAATAAAAGTTAGAAATCATAAAAGCGGTTTTTTTGATCAATCAATAAGTTTTATATCTTTTTTTTTAGGAGGGTTAAAATTTATAAAAAGAAATAAAGATTATGATTTAATCATTGCCACGTCTTCAAGATTAATGACAGGTTTTCTTGGTGCAATGTTATCAAAAAGATTAAATGTTCCTTACTACTTAGATCTAAGAGATATTTTTTCAGAAACAATTAAAGATATATTTCCTAAATATATTAGTTTTCTTATTAAAAAAATAGTGAAAAAGTTAGAAAACTTTACAATCAAAGGCGCTTCCAAAGTAAACCTAGTATCAAAGGGTTTTGAAAAATATTTTTTTTCTGAATATCCAGAAAAAGTTTATTCTTTCTATACTAATGGTGTTGACGAAGAATTCATTAATTTCGGTTTTTCAAAAACTAAAATAAAAATTACAAATAATATTAATAAAAGAATAATTTTATATGCTGGAAACATTGGAAAAGGGCAAGGCTTAGATAAGATAATTCCTCAATTGGCTTTGAATACAAAAGATAAATACGAATATAAAATTATAGGAGAAGGTGGAGCAAAGGCTGATTTAGAAAAAAAAATAAATCTATTAAAAATTACCAACGTTGAAATAATAAACCCTATAAGTAGATCTGAGTTAATAAAGAGTTATAAAAATGCTGACATTCTTTTTCTCCATCTAAATGATTTTGAAGTATTTAAAAAAGTTATTCCTTCAAAAATCTTTGAGTATGCAGCTACTAAAAAACCAATCGTAGCAGGCGTTTCAGGATATTCAGAAGATTTCATTAAAAATGAAATTAAGAATGCATTTACTTTCATGCCTTGCTCTCATGAAAATGCTATTAATGTTTTGAAAAAAGTAAAATATGTTACGACTAATAGATCAGAGTTTATTGAAAAATATTCAAGAAAAAAAATAATGAATTCAATGTCAGAAGATATTATTAGTCTAGTAAAGAATGATGCAAGAAAGTCCTAAAATATTAGTTACTGGAGGAAATGGATACATTGCTTCTAATTTAATTGAATTATTAAAAAAAGAAAATTTTGAATGTTTTTCGACTCAAAGGAAAATAATTAACACTTCATCAAAAAACATTTTTTTAACTAATGATATAAATGAAAAAACTAATTGGGCCGAGCCATTAAAAAACATAGACATAGTAATACATGCTGCCGCAACAAATTCTCATAGAGCAGGTAATGAATCTTATGAAAGTGTGAATATTCTTGGTTCTGCAAATTTAGCAGAACAAGCAATTAAAGCTGGTGTCAAAAGGTTTATTTTCTTGAGTACGATAAAAGTAAATGGAAATTCATCAGATTTAGAAAATCCTTTTACTGAAAAATCACCTTTAAATCCTCAATCAGATGCTTATTCGAACTCAAAAGCTTTAGCTGAAGTAAAGCTAAAAAAAATTTCTAGAGATTCTAAGATGGAGCTAGTAATAATAAGGTTACCGATGGTATACGGAGAGGGAATAAAAAATAATTTTATGAAATTAAAGAAAATTATCTCTTTGAGAATACCTTTACCTTTTAAGGGTATTGAAAATAAAAGAAGTATTATTTACATAAGAAATTTAACAGATTTTATCTTTAAGTTGCTTTTAAAAAAAGATCTTCAAGATATCTATTTGATATGTGACGAAGGATCTATTTCAACTTTAGAAATGATAAAAATACTATCTTCCAATATGGATACAGAAATAAAACTATTTAAAGTTCCAAAAAATATTTTAGAATTTTTTTTTAATTTTTTCTTTTTTAAGAATTTGTACCAAAGTCTCTTTGGAAATTTAGAGATTAATTGTGAGCAGTCGAAAAAAAATTTAAAATGGAATCCACCATATTCAACAAAAGAAGGGCTAAGAAATTCTTCTTTAAAATAAAAAAATATTATATTTAGAATAAAATATCAGTAGTTTATGATTGAAGATAATCAAATTTTAAAAATAATTGAAAGAAAAAATCATCTTTTTCAAGAAGACATTGACGATAATGAGATTTTTTTAAGAAATGAAATTTCTTCTTCAAAATTTTTAGTAATAGGGGCAGCAGGCTCAATCGGTAAATCTGTTATAAAAGAGATATTTTCAAGAAATCCACAATCAATCCATCTAGTTGATATAAATGAAAATAATTTAGTTGAGCTGGTTAGGGATTTAAGAAGCAATTTCAATTCAATTGATTCTGATTTAAAAACTTTTTGTTTAGATTGTGGATCTTACATATTTGAACAATTTTTTAAAAATCAGCATAGATATGATTATATTTTGAATCTCTCAGCAATGAAGCACGTCAGATCTGAAAGAGATCCATACACTTTAATGAGGATGATAGAAACCAATGTTCTTAATACCAATAAGACGTTAGCTCTTTCTAAAGAAATTAACCCAAAAAAGTATTTTTGTGTTTCAACTGACAAAGCATCTAACCCAGTAAGCCTAATGGGTGCATCAAAAAGAATTATGGAAATGTTCTTAATGAAAGAAAGCGAATCATTAAATATTTCAACCTCAAGGTTTGCAAATGTGGCTTTTTCAGATGGTTCTCTTTTATACGGATTCATTCAGAGATTGAATAATTTCCAGCCTATTTCTGCTCCTAAAGATATACAAAGATATTTTGTAACTCCTAAGGAATCTGGACAACTATGTCTGATGTCTTGTTTATTAGGCGAGAATAAAAATATTTTTTTTCCAAATAAATCCGATGAAGTTAAACTAATAAATTTTAAAAAAATAACTGAGAACTTCTTAAATCTTAAAGGTTTTGAATCTTTTGAATGTGAATCTGAAGATGAGGCGAGAAGAAAGATTAAAGAATTGAATTCTTTAAATAAATGGCCTTGTTATTTTTTTGAATCAGACACTTCTGGAGAAAAGGAATATGAAGAGTTCTTCATGGAGGAAGAAAAGATAGACTTTAAAAAATTTAAAGACATCGGAGTAATTTTTTCTTCATTGACATATTCTTCAGATAAATTGAATACTTTTCTTAAAGATCTGCAAAAAATCAAATTGAAAGGAAATTGGAACAAGTTGGAAATCTCAAATTTATTTAAAGAAGTAATTAAAGATTTAAATCATATCGAAACAGGAAAGAATTTAGATCAAAAAATGTGATGATAAGATTTTTAGACATTTTGCTTAGTTTATTTGCAATCTTAATTTTACTTCCTTTTTTTTTAATTTTAATCTTTTGTCTCAAATTCTCAGGAGAAGGAGAGATTTTTTATCTTCAAAAAAGAGTCGGAAGACATGGAAAAAGTTTTGAACTATTAAAATTTGTAACTATGCTTAAAGATAGTCCAATTATAGGAACGGGTGATATTACAGTTAAAAACGACCCTAGAATTCTTCCTTTAGGAAAGGTACTTAGAAAAACAAAAATAAACGAACTTCCCCAGCTTTTAAATATTCTGTTTGGAGATATGAGCTTTGTCGGACCCAGACCTTTGGCTTTGTCAGGACATAAAAATTATCCAGAACATCTTAAGAGTCACTTGGAAGAAATAAAACCAGGGCTATCTGGACTTGCATCTTTAATTCTTAGAAACGAGGAAGAAATCCTTTCTAAAACCATAAATCCGATTGTATTTCATTCAAGAGTTCTTACGCCCTTTAAAGCAGAAACGGAAATTTGGTTTTTTAATAAAAAATCCATTCTTAATTACTTCATAATTATTTTTTTAACAATTTGGGTTGTGCTTTTTTCTAAATCTAGAGCCTTGAACTTTTTCTTTAAGAAAAGGCCTGAGATGCCAAAAGAATTAAAAGATATAATGAGAAAATTAAACAAATGATAAAAATAAATAAAGCTATAATTCCTGTAGCAGGTTTGGGCACAAGGATGTTACCTGCAACAAAGGCAATTCCAAAAGAAATGCTTCCTATACTGAACAAACCAATCATTCAATATATCGTTGAGGAAGTCATTTATGCCGGGTTTAAAGAAATAGTTTTGGTTACTCACTCAAGCAAGTATGCCATTGAAGATCATTTTGATAAAAGCTTTGAATTAGAAGCAACTTTAGAAAAAAGATTGAAAAGAAGAACGTTGAAAGAAATTAGAGATATTTCAAAGTTAAATTTTTCTATGCAAAGTATTAGACAAGGAGAAGCGAGGGGCCTTGGCCATGCAGTTCTTTGTGCCAAAAAATCAATCGGTAAAGAACCCTTCGCAGTTATATTGCCAGATATGTTGATTAGCAAAGATAATGGAAAAGCTGGAGATTCCCTTAAAGAAATGAAATTAAATTTTGAAAAACATCAGATATCTTCTGTTCTTCTTGGCAAAGCAAAAAAATTAGATATTCCAAAATATGGAATTGCTCAAATAAAAAAGAATTCTAAGCTTCCTGGGCTTGGATTTGTAAAAAAAATTATTGAAAAGCCTTCGATAAAAAAAGCTCCGTCTAATTTATATGCGGCAGGTAGATATATATTTAACAATGATTTCTTTAAATATCTTTCAAAAGTGAGACCAGACAAATCAAATGAAATTCAACTAACTGATGCGATAGAGCATTACATAAAAGACGGAAAGAAAGTAGGTGCTTTTCTTTTGGATGGAGATCTATTTGATTGTGGAAACAATGAAGAATATATTTTAGCTAATTTAGAATTTGCAATGAAGGATCCTGTAATGCAAGCTAAAATAATAAATTATCTAAAGACAAGGTAATTTTGATAGGAATTTTAAAAAAAATAGGTTTCAACCTAAAAAATAAAAAAACAATATATCTTGTTGAATCCGAAGAGGATGAAGATTTTATAAAAGAATCATTAGAAGAAGAAAAATATATTGGCATAGATACGGAGTTTAATTGGAGAAAAACTTATTTT
>MDSV01079857.1_pt1 | contig 13360 bp, 12 predicted proteins | sample 810851 | NCBI WGS metagenome assembly MDSV01 (sample SAMN05326640, study PRJNA326480) | marine metagenome | isolation source: seawater | place: Atlantic Ocean: North East | collected 2012 | reverse complement strand
TTAAAAAAAACAATAATTTTTGCAACTCACAATAGAGAACTTGCCAACAGGGCAGATTACAAGTTGTTTATTTCTAATGGTAATATAAAACGGGTTAATGTCTCGTGATAATAAGAATTTTAATCATTTAAAGGTTCATACTCAATATTCAATATGTGAAGGAGCTATAAAAATAGATGATTTAGCTGATTATTGTAAATCAAACAAAGTTAAAACCATTGGTTTAGCCGATAGTTATAATTTATGTGGTGCTTTAGAGTTTTCAGAAAAAATATCAAAGGTAGGCACCCATCCAATTATTGGGACACAAATAAATTTAAATATATCCGATATAATTGGAAAAATTTCATTATACGCCACATCTGAGAGGGGCTATAAGAATTTAACTAAATTATCCTCTACAAGTTATATAAAAAACCATAAATCAACCGAACCCTCTTGTAGTTTACAAAATCTATTAGAAAATAATGATGGTTTAATTTTATTAACTGGAAACTACACAAATTTTTTCGGTAAACTTTTTTATAAAAATAAACTTAAAGATATTGAGCAGATACTAAATTCAATTAAAAATAGCTTTAAGGATAGATTGTATATAGAAATTCAACGGCACGACGAATTCCAAGAAAAAAACTTTGAAAATTATTTACTTAATATATCAAAATCTTTACAATTACCATTAATTGCCACCCAAGAAATATTTTACTTAAAAGAAGAAATGCATGAGGCTCACGATGCTCTAATTTGTATTGGAGAGAAAACTTTCGTAGATGATAAAGATAGATTCAGATATAACAATCAGCATTATTTAAAATCTCATGAAGAGTTAAAAAAATTATATTCAGATATACCAGAGGCTTTAGAAAACAATTATAATTTTCATTTGAGATTTAATTTTAAACCAAAAAAATCTAAGCCAATCCTACCTTCAATTGCAAGTAAAGAAAATAGCTCTCCAGAAGAAGAATTATCAAAATTAGCAATTAAGGGTTTAAAAATTAGATTAGAAAATTTTATTTTCAAAAAGAATATAAATAAATCAAAAGATGAAATTGATAAAATTTATACAGATAGGCTTACTCACGAAATAGATATTATTAATTCAATGGATTATGCTAGTTATTTTTTAATAGTTTCTGATTATATAAAGTGGGCTAAAAAAAACTCTATACCAGTTGGACCAGGTAGGGGTTCTGGAGCCGGATCATTAGTAGCCTACTGTCTAGATATTACAGATCTGGATCCTATTGAATTTGATTTGATTTTTGAAAGATTTTTAAATCCCGATAGAATTTCAATGCCAGATTTCGATATAGATTTTTGTGAGGAAAAGAGAGATCAAGTATTTGAATATTTAAAAACAAAATATAAAAATGGAGTAGCACACATTATTACTTTTGGTAAGTTAAAAGCCAGAATGGTTTTGAGGGATGTTGGTCGAGTTTTAGGACTTTCCTACGGTCATGTAGATAGAATTTGTAAAATGGTACCTTTTGATCCATCTAGGCCACTTACCCTTCAAGAGTCTATTGATCGTGAGCCGAGATTTAAAGAAGAAGTTAAAAATAACATTAAAGTAAAAAAACTTTTGGAACTTTCATTAAAACTTGAGGGACTAAATCGAAATATGGCAACTCACGCTGCAGGAGTAGTAATCGCTGGAGACAAATTAGCTGAACAATTTCCGTTATATATTGACCATAGTTCAAATTTAACTTTGCCCTCAACACAGTACGATATGTATTCCTCAGAAAACGCAGGACTCGTTAAGTTTGATTTACTTGGTCTGAAGACTCTCACTGTAATTGATAATACTATTAAAAGATTAAAATTAAAAAAAATTGATTTAGATTTAGGTAAAATAGATCATAACGACAAAAAAGTTTTTTCTATGCTTTCCACTGGGGAGACAACAGGATTATTTCAACTTGAAAGTGCCGGAATGAGAGAGGCAATTAAACAAATGAAGCCAAATAAGTTTGATGACATCATTGCATTGGTTGCTTTATATAGGCCAGGGCCAATGAGCAATATTCCAATTTATAATGATTGTAAAAATGGAATTAAAGAACCTGATTACATCCATCCTATTTTAAAGGATATTTTAAAAGCAACTTACGGAATAATTATTTATCAAGAGCAAGTAATGCAAATTGCACAAACATTAGCAGGATTTACAGCAGGAGAAGCAGACATCTTAAGAAGAGCAATGGGTAAAAAGAAGAAAGCTGAATTGGATAAACAAAAAGAAAGGTTTATTAACGGTGCATTAAAAAATGGCATAGCAAAAGATGTTGCTAATTTTGTTTTTACAAAAATTGAACCTTTTGCTCAATATGGATTTAACAAAAGCCACGCAGCAGCTTATGCCTTAATTGCTTACCAAACTGCTTTTCTAAAAACTTATTATAAAGAAGATTTTATAGCAGCTACAATGTCGACAGAACTTACTAATACTTCTAAACTAAGAGAGTTTGTAGAAGAATTAAAAAAGCTTAAAATTGAAATTGTTAAACCATCAATTAACAAATGTTTTTCAGATTTTAAAGCTATTAATGGTAAAATTATTTATGGATTAGGCGCAATAAAGAATGTTGGTTTTGAAGCTATATCAAATATTATCAATGAGAGAGAAAAAAATGGGACTTTCAAATCTTTAATTGATTTCATTAATAGAGTAAATATAAAAGACGTGAACAAATTGCAATTGGAAGGTTTAGTAAAAGCAGGTGTGTTTGATGAATTCGTCAATGACAGAAATAAAATTTTAAATTCTATTCCAAAAATTATACAAAAAATTAAAAATATAAATGATGATAAAAACAATCATCAGTCAAATTTGTTTGGTGATCAGGAAAATGCTCAAACTGATTTTGAATTTTTACCCTCAATTCCGTGGAAACAAAAAGAACTTTTATCAGAAGAATTTAAATCTATCGGATTTTATTTGACCAATCACCCTTTAAATGACTTTGAAGAAATTTTTAATCAACTCAATATATGTTCTTATAACGACTTTTATGATAACGAGAAAAATGAGGGTTTAGTAGCCGGCACAATAATGTCCATTCAAGAAAAAAAAAGTGCGAAAGGCACTCCCTATGCTATTGTAAAGTTTAGCGATAAGCAGGCAGAATTTGAACTTTTCTTATTTGCCGAAATATTAGTCGCAAATAGAGACAAATTAAAAGAGTCAGAGTCTTTTGTCCTGACCTTACAAAAAGATAAAATTGCAGGAGATGTTGTAAAAAAAAGAGTGAACGTAAAAAAAATTCTAAATTTAGATGATGTAATTAATAAGCCCTATTCAAAAGTCACTATAGAACTTAATAACGATTACAATCTTAAAGAAATAAAGGAATTATTATCTAATAAAGGTTCAACAGAAATTAACCTAATTATTAAAGATAAAAATAAAAAGGCTTCATTCTGTTTACAGGAAAATAGAAAATTCGACTTAAATCATCTTAAAACCTTAAAAGCCAAGAAATACGTAGAAAAAATAACAGTTTAGACTGTTGATTTTTTATATTGATTGTATATATCTGTGGCTAATTTCGCACACAGTTACAAGGGCATAGCCCTACCGGTCCATTAATTTGGAATTACTGTGGTGGATGAACCGGAAAAAAATGAACGTACCAAAAGTAGACATAAAACAATTATTAGAAGCAGGAGTACACCTAGGTCATAAAACTTTAAGGTGGAATCCAAAAATGAAAAAATATATTTTTGGTGAAAAAAATTCGATTCATATTATTGATTTAACACAAACCGTAGACTTTATTAAAAATGCTCTAACACAAGTGCACAAAGTTATAGCAGGAGGAGGCAAGCTATTAGTTGTGTCAACAAAAAAACAAGCATCAGAGCAAATAAGCGACTTAGCGAAGGAAACGGGACAATACTTTGTAAATTACAGATGGTTAGGAGGAATGCTTACAAACTGGAATACAATACAAAACTCAATTAAAAGACTAAAAAAATTAGAGGATCAATTATCCAAGGAGAATTTAGGTTTCACAAAAAAAGAAATATTAAAATTTGGAAAAGAAAAAGAAAAATTACAAAGATCACTAGGGGGAATTTCCGAAATGAAAAAAACTCCAGATTTAATATTCATAATAGATACAAACATAGAGTCCTTAGCTGTAGCAGAAGCCAAAAAATTAGGTATTCCAATAATTGCAGTATTAGATACTAATTCTGACCCAACTGGTATAGATTTTCCAATACCAGGCAACGACGATGCAAGAAGATCAATTAATTTATATTGTGAACTTTTAAAAAATACTATTAAAGATGCTGAAAAATTCATCAAGGGATCTGACGATAAAATTGAGGAGAAAACCTCTAAAGTAAAAAAGAAATAACTTATAACTACAATTCAATGTCAAACAAAGATCTACTAGATAACATTAAAAGACTCAGAGAAATGACAGGTGTAGGTTTTAAAGATTGTAAAATCGCATTAGATGAAACAAAAGGTGACATAGAAAAATCAATTGAATTTTTAAGAAAAAAGGGAATAGCTAAAGCATCAAAAAAAATGAGCAGAACAGCCTCAGAGGGTTTAGCTTTAGTGAAGGAAGAGAGTGGAAAAATTTCATTGATTGAAATTAATAGTGAAACAGATTTTGTTGCAAAAAATAAAGATTTTGTAAATTTTTGTAAGGATCTTTCAAAAATTAATTTTTCTACAAAAGCTAATTTAGATAAATTAAATAATACTCAGATGAGCAACGGAACACTTGTTAAAGATAATTTAGTTAATTTGATTGCAAAAATTGGTGAAAAAATAACAATTAGAAGAGCGGTTTTTTTTGACAACGATAAAGGGATGAACTTTTTTTACGTTCATTCTGCAATTGAAAAAGGTATAGGTAAAATAATTTCTGTAGTAAAATTAGATGGAATTTCAGAGGGTAGTGATATAGGCACCAAAGTAGCTATGCACATAGCTGCATTAAATCCACTAGCAATAGACAAAGAAAATATTGATAAAAAAATAGTTGATAAAGAATTAGAAATCATCAAAGCAGAAATTACTAATTCAGGAAAACCCGTGGAAATGGCTGAAAAAATTTCTAAAGGCAAAATATCTAAATTCCTGAATGACAATTCACTTTTAAACCAAATATGGATAATGGATCCTAAAAAAAAGGTTTCAGATATTTTAAAAGAAAACTCAAGTAGCAAACAATTAAAAGTTCTAGATTTCGTAAGATATAAAGTTGGAGAAGGAGTTTAAAAGTGAGTAGTGAGTTTAATGAAAAAAATTATTCACTAAAAATGGATAAGAGCATTCAATCTTTAAAAAAAGATATTTCTACACTAAGAACTGGAAGAGCAAATACCAATATGCTTGATACAATAAAAGTCGATGTATATGGACAATTGATGCCCATAGATCAACTTGCTACTGTTAGTGTTCCAGAAGCTAGATTGTTATCAATTCAAGTATGGGATAAAGCTAACACTAGTTTAATAGAAAGCGCGATACAAAAATCAGAAATGGGTATAAATCCGCAAATTGATGGTCAAATAATAAGGCTACGTATACCTGACTTAACAGAAGAAAGAAGAAACGATTTAATTAAAGTTCTCAAAAATATGGGTGAAAAAGGAAAAATAGCAATTAGAAATATTAGGAGAGAAGCAAACGAAGATCTGAAAAATAAATTGAAAAATAAAAATATTTCTGAGGATGATAGTAAAAACTTTGAAAAGTTAATTCAAAAAATTACAGATACAAATATACAAAATATTGAAAAAATTTTAACTGATAAAGAAAAAGAAATCAGTCAAATATGAACAAGTTGCAGCACATTGCATTTATAATGGATGGCAATGGTCGTTGGGGGAAAAAAAAGAAAAAAAGCAGAAACTTCGGTCATTTAAAGGGTTTAGAAACTGTAAAAAAAGTCGTTAATAATTCAATTAAATTTAAAATACCAATTATTACTTTTTATGTATTTTCATCGGAAAATTGGAAGAGACCAAAAACTGAAATTAATTTTTTGTTTAAATTAATTAATCAATATTTTACTAAAGAGATAGACAATGTGATCAAACAAGGGATTAAACTAAATATCCTAGGAGAATTAAATCAACTACCAAACAATGTAAAAAAAACACTTAAGAGATGTATCCAATTAACAAAAAAAAATAAAAAAATTGTAGTCAATTTAGCAATTAACTATGGATCTAAAAAAGAGATTTTTTATGCATTTAAAAAATTAAAAAAAAGGTTAACATTTAAAAACTTTGAAAAAAATCTTTATACTAAAAATATGCCTAATCCAGAGATTTTAATAAGAACGGGAGGACATAAAAGGTTAAGTAATTTTATGCTATGGCAATTAGCATACGCAGAATTGTTTTTTATTAATAAATTATGGCCAGATTTCAATTATAAAGACTATTTAAAAATTATTCAAAAATATAAAAAAATTAGAAGAAACTTTGGAACTATATGATTTCAAAAAATTTTAAAAAAAGATTATATACGTCTTTATTTTTAATATTAACATTATTTTTAATGATAATTTTAAAACCAATATTATTATACTCGCTTATAATAATAGGTATTTTTTCTATTATAGAATTTGCAGATATAATTAAAAAAATTAATAAAAAATTTCTACCTTCATTAATTTTTAACTTAGTTTTCATTTCATATATATTTATTTTATGTATATTTTTTTTTATTCTTTCAGAAATTATTCAATTTAAAGTAATTGTATTTTCTCTTCTACTGACTTGTATAGCCTCAGACGTAGGCGGTTATATATTTGGTAAAATACTTAAAGGTCCTAAAATTACAAAAATAAGTCCAAACAAAACAATTTCAGGTTCTATAGGATCATTAATACTAAGCAGCGTTACATTATGTAGTTTAATATTCTTGATGACAAAAAATGTTAACATTACAATTATATCAACTAGTATTATTACCTCGGTATTTTGCCAAACTGGTGACTTGTTTTTTTCATTTCTAAAAAGAAAAGCTAAATTGAAAGATACTGGAAATCTACTACCTGGTCATGGAGGTTTTTTAGATCGAATAGATGGTATAATATTTGGTTTGCCTGCAGGTTTTATATTTTTATTAATATTTTTAAAATAAATGAAAAAAAAAATCACAATTCTTGGATCTACTGGATCAATAGGTGTTTCAGCCTTAAGTATAATAGATAAAAAAAAAAATTTTTTTAATGTCGTCTTATTGTCATCTAATAAAAACTTTCATTTGATATGTAAGCAAATTATTAAATATAAACCAAAATATTATGTAATAAATAACATTAAAATTTTTAATAAAGTAAAAAAAAAATTTAAAAAAAGAAATATAAAAATAACAAATAATTTTAACTTCAAAGAAAAAAAAATTAAATCTGAAATCGCAATCTCAGCTATACCAGGTATAGCCGGTCTCGCACCTACTATAAATATTATAAATAAAACTAAAAAAATTCTTATAGCTAATAAAGAGTCAATTATTTGTGGATGGAATTTAATTAAAGAAAAAGCAAAAAAAAGCAAAACCAAAATAGTCCCAGTTGACTCAGAACATTTTTCAATACAACAGCTTATTGGAGATAGTAAAATAAATGATATTGAAAAAATATTTTTAACTGCATCCGGAGGTCCCTTTTTAAATTTAAAACTTTCAAAATTTAAAAATATCAAACCGAAAGATGCATTAATACACCCGAAGTGGAAAATGGGAAAAAAAATAACTATAGACTCATCAACGTTGATGAACAAAATACTTGAATTAATAGAGGCTCATAAATTATTTAACATACCATTAAATAAGTTAGATATTTTAATACATCCAAACTCATTAATTCACGCAATTGTAAAATTCAAAAACGGATTAACCAAACTTTTATACCATGAAACTTCAATGATAATACCTTTAGCTAATGCAATTTTTGATGGGGATTTATTTATAAAAAGATATTTTAATAAGGATAAAAAAAATAATTCAAATTATTTTCCTAATCTAATTTTTAAACAACCAGATAAAAAAATATTTCCAATCACTAAAATGATAAAAAGAATAAACGAGCACCCTTCAACACCAATAATAATAAATTCTGCAAATGAAGTATTAGTAGATCAATTTCTTCAAAAAAACATACCTTTTTCGAGTATATCAAAAATCATAATGAGCATTATGAATGATAAAAATTATAAAAAATATGCTATAAAAAGACCAAATAATATTAATCAAATTAAATCAATTGACCATTGGACACGTGAAATCACTTTTAAAAAAATAAAAATGCAAAAATGAAATTTTTTTTACAAATTTTAATTATATTCATTACGTTAACTTCTTTTTCGAAAGCAGAAATTATAAAAGGAATTAAAATAACAGGTAATGAGAGAATAAGTGATGAAACTATAAAAGTTTATGGTTCTATTGAAGATGGTAAATTAGATTACTCAAAACAAGATCTAGACAAAATTTTAAAAAATATTTATGAAACCAATTTTTTTAAAAATGTAAGTGTTCAAATTAAAAATCAATTATTAATAATAGACTTAGAAGAGTACCCTGTAATCAATCAATTAGTTTTAATAGGTGAGAAAGCTAACAGAATTAAAGATCAGATAAAAAAAATTATTAAATCAAAAGAAAAAGGTTCCTTCATACAAAATAATCTCAGAAATGATGTAAATACTATTAAGACATTATATTCTTCAATTGGCTACAATTTTGCTGAGGTGAACGCAAAAATAAAAAATATCGACTCAAAAAACTTAGATTTAATATTTGAAATAAATAGAGGAGAGATAACAAAAATATCTAAAATTTCATTTTTAGGTGATAAAAAAATTAAAGAAAAAAGACTTAGAGATATTATAGCTAGTGAAGAAGATAAATTTTGGAAATTTATTACCAGAAATACTAGATTTAATGAAAACTTGATTAATCTAGATAAAAGATTGTTGGTAAATTATTATAAGTCTATTGGTTACTATGATGTAAAAGTTACTTCTAGTTCTGTTCAGGTTCAAGATACTAAAAATGTAAATATAGTTTATACCATTGATGCCGGACAAAGATACACAATTAAAAAAATTGCAACAAATGTTGATAGTGTTTTTAATAAAGAGCTATTTTTTCCATTAGAAAAAATATATAATAAATATATCGGTGATTATTACTCTCCATTTAAGATTAAAAAAATATTAGATGAAATAGATCAATTAATAGATTCAAATAATTTACAGTTTGTTGAACACGAAGTTCAAGAAGTAATAGAAAACGATGAAATTGTCTTGTTGTTCAATATTAGAGAAGGAGAAAAAGTCCTAGTTGAAAGAATTAACATCCTTGGAAACAGTATAACTAATGAAAATGTAATAAGAAGTGAACTTTTAGTAGATGAAGGTGACCCTTTGACAGAAATTACTTTAAATAAAAGTATAGCTAAAATTAAATCTAGAAGAATATTTAATTCAGTAAAGTCGCAAATTAAAGATGGATCTAAAAATAATTTAAAGATAATAGATATTAATGTAGAGGAAAAACCTACTGGAGAAATAAGTGCTGGAGCAGGAGTAGGAACAAATGGTGGAAGTTTTGCAATTAATGTATCTGAAAACAATTGGCTAGGTGAAGGAAAGAAAGTCAATTTTGAACTAGAAGTTTCAGAGGATTCTGTTAAAGGACAATTTAATTACGATAATCCAAACTATGATTTATTAGGTAATTCTTTAAATTATAAATTAACGAATATTACTAACGATAAGCCAGATCAAGGGTATGAAAATAAACTTATATCAACTGGTGTAAGAACCTCATTTGAACAATTTAAAAATATCTACACTTCTTTAGGAGTAGAATTATCCTACGATGATTTAAGAACACAAAGTAATGCTTCCTCAGCTTTAAAAAAACAAGCAGGAGAGTTTGTAGAACTGTCAACTACTTATGGTTTTTCGTATGATCAAAGAGATAGAGCTTTTATGCCAACAAGTGGATCTATAGTTAAATTTGATCAAACATTACCAATTTCTGCAGATAAACCATTTATTGCTAATACTTTAAGCTCAAGCTCTTATCATACGTTGAGTGAAAACGTTATTGGGGCTGCAAAATTTTATTTATCAACAATTAATGGATTAGATAATGAAAATGTAAGGCTCAGTAAGAGAAGATCTTTAAGCACTTCTCGATTGAGGGGATTTGAAAAAGGTAAAATAGGTCCAGTAGACTCTGATGACCATGTTGGAGGAAATTATGCAGCAGCAATAAATTTAGAAGCAAATCTTCCAAACCTTTTACCGGAGTCAACTAATACTGACATAAGTGTTTTCTTTGATACTGGAAATGTTTGGGGAGTGGATTATGATGAAACTATAAATGAGAGCAATAAATTAAGAGCCTCATCGGGTGTTGCAGCTAGTTGGATATCTCCTCTGGGCCCAATGACTTTTATATTTGCTCAAAATTTGTCTAAAGCATCAACAGATAAAACTGAATTCTTTAATTTTAACTTAGGAACATCATTTTAATGAAAAATTTAATAAAAAAAATTATAATTTTATTTGCACTATTACACTTTAATACAAATCTTGTAGCCGATATCCCATATTATTTGGATTTCAAATATATTTTAAATGAAAGCACAGCTGGAAAAAAAGCTCAAAACACCTTAAAAAATAAGTTAGACAAAGGTTTTAAAAATCTAAAAAATAAAGAAAAAAAATTACAAGATGACGAAAAAAAAATCATAGAACAGAAAAAGTTAATAAAACCAGAAGAATATAAATCAAAAGTAAATAGTTTAAGATCTAGCGTATCTAGCTTGCAAAAAGAGAGAAATAAATTACTTCAAGAAGTCTCAACACAAAGGTCGAAAGCAAGAAGTGAATTATTAAAAAATTTAAACCCAATTATTAAAGAATATATGCAAGAAAAAAAAATTAGAATGGTTGTTGATAAAAAAAGTTTATTGTTAGCTGACGAAAACTTAGATATAACAAAAGACATATTAGCTCGCCTTAACAAAAAACTTAAGTCAATAAACATAAAGTAATGAATGAAGAAAATTAATTTTTTTAAAAAAAAATTAATAAAAATAAGAAGTTTATTCCCTAATAGTAATTTAAAAGATGATATTTTTAAAAATGATATCAAGCCTCTTGATGAAGCAAAATCCGGGGATTTAACATTCTTTGTTTCGGTTAAATATCAAAAACTAGCTTTAAAAACTAAAGCTTCATATTGTTTGACTATTGAAAAAAATACAAAATTTTTACCCCCCAATACAAAGTGCATTGTTGTGAAAAATGTATTATTTGAATTAGCTAAAGTATTAAAAAAAATTTATCCCTCAGCTGATATAGACTACCCTGATTTGACATTAAAAAAACCATCAAAAAATAAATTTAACAAAGTAAAATTTGGTAATAATGTTTTATTAGGTAAAAATGTAAAAATTGGTAAAAACTGCATAATAGGATCTAATAGTATTATTGAGCAAAGCGTAGTTATAGGTGATAATTGTATCGTAGGATCAAATGTGATTATTAAAAATACTGTGATGGGAAAAAATGTTGTAATTCAAGATAATTGTAAAATTGGACTAAAAGGATTTGGTTTTATTCCAATTAAGGGTAAAAATTTTAAATTTCCACATATTGGAAGTGTATTGATTAATGACGATGTTGAGATAGCCTCTGGATGCACAATTGATAGAGGATCAGTTGGAGATACAATAATCGGAAAAAATACTTATTTAGATAATCAGGTACATTTAGCTCACAACGTAAAAATCGGAGCTAATTGTATGATAGCTGGCCAAGTTGGTTTTGCAGGAAGCTCTGTGATCGGTGACAATGTTTCTATAGGTGGCCAAGCAGGTATTTCAGGACATTTAAATATTGGAAACAATGTTAAGATAGGAGGTGGCAGTGGGGTAGTAAAAAACATACAAGATAATGAAATAGTGATGGGTTATCCAGCTGTTCCTTTAAAATATTTTTTAAAAAAAAATAAAAATAATAATGAGTAAAAATGAATTAAATAAAAACGAGATTAAGTCTTTGTTACCCCACAGAGAACCAATGCTTTTAATAGATAAATTGACTAATATAGTCCATTTAAAATCTGCTACAGCAATTATGTATGTAAAAAAAAATGGTTTTTATGTACAAGGACATTTTCCTGGTCAACCAGTTATGCCTGGAGTTTTAATTGTAGAAGCATTTGGTCAGGCAGCTGCTGCTCTAACAGCGCACGGAATAGATCCAAAGGAGTACGCAAATAAATTAGTTTATTTAATGGGAGTTGATAAAGCCAGATTTAGAAATCCTGTTATTCCAGATTGTGAGCTTCATCTTGATATTGAAGCTATCAGATCTCACGGAAGAGTATGGAAATATAAAGGTACAGCCAAAGTTGACGGTAAAAGAATGGCAGATGCTGAATGGTCAGCTACCATAGTAGACAGGAAAGAATGATTCATAAATCAAGTGTAATAGATAAAAATGCAAAAATTTCTGATAAAGTAAAAATTGGACCATTTTGCTATGTGGGCCCGAATGTAGAACTTTCTGAAGAAGTAGAATTAATTTCAAACATTCACATTGAGGGTAATACAAAAATAGGAAAAGGTACAAAAATTTTTCCTTTCGCAAGCATTGGCACTCAACCTCAAGACCTTAAATTTAAGAATGAAAAAAATAGTCTTCTTATTGGTGAAAACAATACAATTAGAGAATATGTTACAATTAATCCAGGTACAGAAGGTGGTGGATCAGAGACAATAATAGGCAATAATTGTTTATTCATGATCTCATCTCATGTGGCCCATGATTGTAAAATTGGTAATAATGTAATAATTGCCAACAATGTACCACTTGGAGGACATGTGACGATTGAGGACTCTGTCGTAATAGGTGGAAATTCAGCAGTACAACAATTTACAAGAATAGGCAGACTTGCAATGATTGGAGGAATGACAGGAGTGTTAAAAGATGTAACTCCATTTGGATTATCTATTGGTAACAGAAATTACTTACAAGGAATAAACCTAATTGGTTTACGAAGAAAAAAATATGATAATAAAAAAATTATGGGACTAGATAAAGCTTATAAAGAAATTTTTGCATCAAAAAATCTGCATGAAAACTTAGGTAAAATTAATGGCGAATACAAAGATAATGAACTTGTGTCAGAAGTTATAAAGTTTATTGAGAAAGATAAAAAAAGACCTATTTGTTCACCAAAGAATTAATTTATGATTGGCCTAATTTTTGGAGAAACTGATTTTCCAAAGTATATATATAGAAAAATAAAAAATAAAAAAAAATATACAATAATTGATTTAACTAG
>MDSV01224844.1_pt1 | contig 13361 bp, 14 predicted proteins | sample 810851 | NCBI WGS metagenome assembly MDSV01 (sample SAMN05326640, study PRJNA326480) | marine metagenome | isolation source: seawater | place: Atlantic Ocean: North East | collected 2012 | reverse complement strand
TACGTGATTAAATTTATTAGTAATAAATAGTTTGCAATTAATATTAGATTCTTTAATAATACCGTCTAAGCTTTTTATGTGTTTCTCCATCAAATCTGAAATCCCTATCAAGAATGTTACTTTTTTTTCGTCTTTCATGAAATTAAGACAATCTTGACTAATCATTCCAGCTTCTATATAATAAAAGTCTGGATCATATGAGTCTATAGAATCATAAAAGGACATTTCTTTATTTCTAACTTCAGCTTGAAACTCTTCCTGTTTTATTGCTTTTATGCAATGGGGAAGGTACAAAGACATGGTAGAGAATTGGTTATAAGATGGCTCGAATAGTATTTTCATTGTTTACCCCACGGTGTTGTAAGCTTTTGCGTTATCTAGCTTTACGCTATGTTTTTTGTTTTCTATGCAAGAAATTTTATTCTTAGCTTGAACTAATCTATTAATAGCTTCAAATATGAATTTTTTCTTAAAGGTAGATTCAGAAACTACTTTTCTTAAATGGTCAACAGCTGATTTGTTATTTATAAATATTATTTCTGTCCATTTTGAAGCTAACCCTACATCCATATGTTCTAGTAAGTTTTTATTTTCATTAATGCCTATATCTAGGGTTAGGTTATTCTTCTCTACCAATACGCATGATGTTTTTAAGTCTATTTTAGATAACGCATCTTTATAAAAAAATATGCCACCATTTACTATTAAAATGTTATTATTAGTAATATTATTTAAGCACAGTCTGAGGCTTTCACATGAATTTGTTTCTTCAAATATTTGGTTTTCTACAATTCTTATGTTTTGTTTATTATAGTGTTGTCTTACATATTTTTCAACTTTTTCCGAGTTAAATCCTGTGCATATAACTATTTCATTTTTTGGGAAAATATCATTTATATACTTTATGTGGTAGTCTAGAAGTTTGGAATTTTTTATTGGGATTAAAGACGTTGGACCATAAGCTTTCATCCTCCTAGTGTATTGATCATACAACAGGACAATTGTTATAAACTTGTGCCTTATTCTGGTTTTACGTGTTTTTGTTGTTCCTTTTTTGGTAACACGTTTTACCTTTTTTCTTGGCATAAAACTAAATCCTTATACATTCTAGAAAAACTGTAAATTTCTGTGTTTCCATAGTTGTGACGATAATATTATTTCTTTCTAACTCTGCATAGATATAAGATGAATCTGGCAGACCATTCGCATCTGTAATTATGTCATTAAATTCTTGAACGGTTATGGCATTTGTTACTAATTTTCTAGCCACAGAGACTGCATCTACATACTCCAGCTTTAATACGCCTTTTTTCCTAAGTTTAGTAAGGATTTTAGGAAGTATTTCTTGAAAAACAGAGTAATTAACTGATGACACTGTGTTTCTGTTCATAAATATTTCTTTACAAGAATTATCAGAAATTTCATCCATTTTCGATAAATCGTCAAAAACATCAATCACTCGGTAATCATCTCCATTAACTTCATAGTCTTTAAAAATACTTTTATCTTCCCTATCACATGTTATTAGTAATTTCATTTTATCTCCTGTAGCTGTTGAAAATATCTGACCAAGAATCTTGAGTCTCTTCTTTGTTGTTAAAAAATTTCATAGTATCTGGGATATTCTTTTTTATGCTGTTTAAAAGCTTGTCATTTGAATTTAGCATAGCAGCAGTGTCTATTGCTTCTTCCATAGACTTTGTGAGTATGCAATTTTCTCCATTCCTGAGTATAGAAGGGTTGTATAACGACTCATCAGCAATTACTAAAATTGGAATACAACCACATGCCATAGCGTACATAGGTCTAAAATCGTACAGAGAGCCTACTTGTATATATGTTTTATGATTATTTAAAATTTCTGCAAATGATTCTAAGCAGGGCTTTGACGAGCTAACCATGTGTATATTTTTCAAGTCGGGGGGAAAGTCCCAATTCTCTATAGTATTGACCATTATTGAAACATTTCTTCTATCTTTATTTTGATCAAAAAACATTTCCGTATTAGTATAATTTCTTGCTATGTGCGTTTGCGCATCGTTAGGAATATATTTTCTGTAATGATCTTCTAGCTCTTTACAGGTAAATACATACTTAACATCGAATGGTCTATTAAGCATAAGATGTTCGACACCACAAGACGAAGTATCCAAGTTAACCACTTTGATTATATTTCTTAGCATTGATAAGTAATCTGTGTCTATCAAATCTCTTACCAAGGTATCTAGTAAAAATGCGTCTGACATGTGCGGAATGATTTTTCTTGATGTTACTCCTCTACCCACGCCTTTAAATAAAGAACCTTCTAAATCAAATGAGTATCTATCAGTGTACATGTGATAATTTATTATATCATAATCTTTACTAAGAAGTGAAATATCAGACCAAATAGATGGGTCCATGCAGCAATTGGTCACATTAAAATGAGGTGTTTTTAACCTTGCCGCGCCTTTTATGGAATTTTTTATTTGCTCTACTGTATTCATGATTGTAAGAGTTCCTTTACTTGTGTTCCTACCGTGGTGTAATCAAATTTTTTAGCCTGTTGTATGCTATTATTTTTGTCTATTTTACCATGTTCATTATAATAGAATCTCATTTTTTCACGGAGTTCTATTTCATTTGGTTGAAACCATGAGTCATTTCCAGTGTGAACGAATGGAAAAGCAGAATCTCTAGAAAAGGGAATCATAGAAGTACCACTTATTAAGCTTCCGGTATGATGATTATTTTCATCTATGAAGTCTTTTGGTCCACCCTCTTTACTGCATATTGGAGTGTTACCAAAGATCATAGCTTCAAAGGCTGGTATACACCAAGCTTCGCCGTGAGACGGCAACACGAAACAGTCACAAGTGCTATGCATGGAAATAATTTGCTCATCTGTAAGATGACTTACAATCGGTATTATTGAGGGAAGGTCAGTTTCTCTCTTACCTAGTCTTAGAGTTTTAACTATGTCTGGAATAATATTTTTTTCAAATGTATTCAACAACTGCTCTGGTGACATTCCAAATTTATTAATTTTTACGATTAATACAGTGTTATCTATTCTAGAAAATTCTGATAAATACGCCTTGAGAGTAGAAATTAAGTTTTTCCTGTCTGATAACTCTTGTATGCAGTAAAACTTAAATTTATTAGAAATCATTGCACTTTCCATGCTATCGTTAGCATTAGATAAAATTTGTTCAACATTAAAAGCATGAGGTGCATAGGAAATCTTGCAATCTAAAAATTTAGATAAATTGTTTTTCATGTCGTTATTGGCTACAAACACTTCATCGCACAAGTTCAAATACTCGTGCCATGTATTTATTTCAAGATTTTTGCCCTCATTAACAAAATAGGCTACATTTTTTTCAAACTGTTGAGTTCCTACAATACAGTGTGGCAGTACGTGTTGGATACAGTGTGTTACATTGTCTAGATTTTTTTCTTGCAGCTCCATGATTCTCTGTGGTATGTTATCGTTGCATACCTTAGTTAGCATTGCAGGTCTACAAACAACGTCTACTCCTACAGAGTCTAATGCTAAAATTTGATCTATAGCTGCTCTAGCCCACCCTCCCCTTTCAGTGTAGTGCGCTATATATAAAACTTTCATATTCATATTCCTTGTTTGATCTGGTTAATAAGATTTGCTCTTTGTATTTCAAACTCATTTATTTGCTTCCGTATGTTGTAGCAAATATTATAGGCTTTCTCGTAAGTGAATGTTTCTGGTGTCCGAGCTGCTGAATTATGAGACGAGTCATTGAAATACATATCAGTAGTAGGATTATACGCAAAGCCATATTTTAAATCCCTTAACATTCTTGCGTATGTATATGTCGTGCATCTTTCTGGTTCGCATAGGACAGAATTAAACAAGTGATTTACTAATTCTGTAACTGTTTTCTGTTGCCAATCCTGCATTGGTCCCTCTGGCTGTATTACTCTGGGTGGACTCATCCAAGTTTCTTCTAAATTTTTAATTGGTAATTCGTCGAATGTTTCTTCCCATTTTTTGCCACTGTTTTCCCACCTAAAGTGTTTCATGAAATTATCATAAGTTTCTTTTGACAGTTTATCTCTTTGGCCTTGAGTCAAGTTAAAAAACTCTTTAATTTTTTCTGATGTATATTCGTTATCAGGCACTGCTCTCATACATCCTGTTTCCATCTCTTTGTATAAAGCTTTTGGTTTTAAAGGTGTGCCTCCTAGTTTTCTTACTACTGTTTTCATTGCTGAATAGTCCGTAGCCATAACTGGCACTCCACAGGCAGCGGCTTCTACCTGTGGCAATCCAAAACCTTCAGAGTTAGCGTATTGAATGTATAAATCAAAAAGTCCGTATATTGAATTAAATTGTTCTGTAGTAACTCCATTTTTTACATTAGTCAGTACTGCGGTGTTGTTTTCTGAAAAAGGTGAAGGTATTTCTGGACCAGTAAATTGATGTGGAAATACTTTACCTGTTTCTTTGCATATGTAAGTAAAGAAAACTTTATTAGATATGCCATTTTGTATTAATATCTCTGGAATGTCCCAACCCATATCTGGAAAACTTGTATGACAATACAGCACATATTTTTCTGGATTATCAACTTTAGATAAAAATTTAGAAAAAGCTTGAAACAAATCTGGATATAATTTTCTTCTTTGGTTCCTCATTACCGTACCAATTACAAATTTATCTTTAAGATTTTTATGTTCTGATTTTAATTGTTCCCTTTTGTCGTATTGGTATGTTAATCCTCTGTGGGCAGAAGGAGGCGCAGAACCTTTATAGTTTTTAAGGCCAGCGTCTTTAAGTACATCACCAGCCCAATCTGAATACGATAAACATGCTTCAGCTGAAGAATACGTCATTAGCCAATTTGACGCTTGCGGAGCTGCATCGACTGTGGGCATTATTACCCAATTATAAAACGGTCTAAAGGGACATCTTTGTTGAAACTCTAGCATCCAAAAATCTCTGATATCACAGACTATATCTGGCATAAACTTTAAACAAGCTTCTGCAAACCTAAATTCTCCAAAAGCATTACTTGAAGATGATGAATATGTTCTTTTTGCTTCATCTGAATCGTCTTCTGTGGGCATCACCCCGTATACTTCCCAAGGAAATTCATGAGAGAAAGTTCTATTAACATAGGATGCTAATTCTCCTATGATATACTTATTAGTACTGTGTAGATATGTTAGTATCTCTTTGCTATAGCTAGCATATCCAGTATTAAGAGATGTAGACTCTGTGCAAAATAATATTCTTTTTGGTCTATAATTGTCCATTTTATTCCTCATAATCGCTGTTGCAGAGGTCAAATTCATTAATTCTAAAAATTATAGAATCGTCATCTTTTGAGATGTTTTTAGCAGAAGCATTAAAAGTAATTTTAGTCCCTTTTGCGGCATGTCTCTCTAAAATTTCTGCTCCAGTATGCCACGCTTCGCAATATAGATATGTTGGAATTCTGCTTTTTTCTCCAGTACTTTTTGTTTTTCTGTAGTTATACACAACCACGGCGAACTCTGCCAGCACAACATTATCTACAATCGAAGTCCTTGGATTTTCTACTAAGTATCCCGTAAAACAACAGTTATTCATACAATCTCCTTATCTTACTATATTAGCTGTTACAAAACTAAAAAACAACTTTATACTTCATGAATCTGATTAATTATGAAAGATGTATCATTTTTATTGACAGAGCCGCAAAATATTAAATTATTACCTTCATATAATATATATCTATATTTTTCTTTAACTTTTGGAAACGCTATAACACTATCTAAAACGCAAGTATCGTCTTCGATTGTTAGAAATGCCATAGTTTTACCCTTAGAATCACCCTTAGTTATTTTATAATCTGACATTCTTTGTATATTTGCTACTATGCACAAGTCTTTGCCCTTTTTCCCGTTTATAACTTCTTTACATGTGGTGTTGGCTAGGCTTTTGTCTGCCATATCCACCTTGGTCATAGTAATAGGACAGCCTAAATATCTTGTTTCTTGGTCTACTATCCATCCCGGATCATCGTTAAGATCATAAGGAGGAGATATTAATAGCTGTATTTCATTTTCTACAATTTGCTGCCTTTCCACCTTGCTGGTTCCTCCACCCTTTTTCTTTATGGGGGCTAAATCCTTTAATGCGCTTACCAGATCTTTCCATTTTTTATCTTTATAATTTTTAGAAAGCCAATTAGATTCCGCTTTGGTTAGGGTTCTGTATATCTCATAATCGTACAATGCTTTATTTCTAGAAACTTTACCATTAAAATCTCTAAAAAATCCAATTGAAGCTAGAGCTTTAAAAGATGTAGATGTTAGTTTAGGAGCAAAGAATAATAGTAGCTCTATCCATGTAAGATTAACAATTTTTTTATCAAATTCTTTTTCCAAGTCTGATATAGCTACAATCACATTGTCTCCCGTTTTACCTGTTAGGGACTTAATATCTTTAATCCCAAAATATAGTTTATGATCTTTAGAATTAAATTTTATTTCATAATTAGCTAGACTAGGAGTTCTTGCTTCTATATCAAATAGCTTGGCTTCTGATACTAATTCATAAACTTCTTGATGAGGATCTTGTTTTTCATTAGCATAATATAGGTATGATAGAAAAAACTCTTCTGCGCTATGAGCTTTTTGGTAAGCACTCCAGTAAGAACATACAGCATATGAAATACTATGAGATTTGTTGAAGGCGTATCTTGCTGAAGCTTGAATCCATCCAAATATCTCTTCTGCTTCTTCTTTGTTTACAATCTTTGTTTTTTTAGCTCCAGCAATAAATTTCTTTTTAACCTGCGCCATAAGATCTGCCTTCTTTTTGCCAATAGCTTTACGTAATTCGTCTGCTTCTTCAAGATTAAATCCAGCTATTTTTTGAGCTATACGCATAGACTGCTCTTGATACACAAGTACTCCGTAAGTAGGTAGCAAGATCTCTTCTAGAGACTCATGTAAATAAGTTACTTCTTCTCTGCCATGTTTACGATCAATAAAGTGCTGTGTCATTGACTTGCCATCTACGAATGCTTTTAAACATCCGGGCCTGATGATTGCGATCAATGCTGACAGTTCTTCGATATTGTTAGGTGAAAGCTTTTTCGACCAAGATTTACCAAGATTACTCTCTAACTGGAATATACCTTTAGTTTTACCTTCTGCGAACAATCTCCAAGTTTTCTTATCGTTGTATTTTTCCATTTTTCCTAGATAGTAAGTAGTTCATAGCGTTAGTAACGCCTTCCATGTCATCCCCGAGTAATCCAATTCCCACATTGCACCTGTCACAAATCCAACCTCTAAATGTATTGTCGGCGTGATCATGATCCAGTGTCATGTGCTTGTTAGGCTTTTTGCCACAACACTCACACACCTCTGGTTTTGGTGGTGCAATTTTGTGCAATTCTGCTCTAATTTTAGCTTGTTTTTTTACACATACCCTACACCTTGTATCAAGATTGTCCTTGTGTCCTATATGCTTTGGAAATTCGCTAATGTCTTTTTCTGCGTGACAATACACACATACTTTTGTTTTTTGCATTGTAAACTCCATGTAAAGTTGTTTACTTGACATACAAATTTCCGTTAGCAAATGCCTTATCAATTTCTATATTTTGCCCTACCGTTCTATGAGTTTTCAGAAACTTTATGAATATATTTGCTGTGTCTTTTACGTCTTGTAGCGCATCGTGAGCGTTTTCTTTTGATAGACCCATTCTGTCTCTCAATGTGTCCATACTAATAGATCTAACACTAGGATCTCCTTCAGTCCACATAAAAACGTTGTCCATAACATCACACTTGTGTATTTTGCTGAATAGTTTTTGTTGACTTCTTGAATCATCCCACGGCCCATACTCTTGACATAATCTATTAATAATAATCATGTCAAAACCTATAATATTAAAACCAACAGGTATTGGGTTAAAGAAAGGGTCTTTCTTCCAATTATATTGATCAACAAAAGAGCAAAACTTTTTCCACACGGATTTGATTCCGGGAGCCTTTGCTAAATCCTCTCTATTTTTTCCTGTTACTTTTAAAGCGCCATCTTCAATAGGATCTAAACCAGCTTTAATAGCTTTTTCATCGTCCAGTATGGGTTTGATTTCACTATTAAAAGAACCCTTGACCGCAAGATTGCGACCATCTAGAGCAATTGCTGCTATTTGCGTAGGTTGAGTCTTATGAGGATTTCTACTACCCGTTTCAAAGTCGAATACGATAAAATCTCTATTTGCCATTTTTTAATTCCTTAATTTTCATGAGTTTGTCTAGAAGATTAATCCCTAGAACGTCAAATTTTACATGACCTAGTGCTTCTAGATCTGACATTTCTAATCCTGCTATCTTTTCTGTAGAACCTTTCTGTTTTATCATTGGACATACATCCTGTAGCTTGTCTTTAGATATAACAACTCCAGCCGCATGTTTACCCTGTGTTTTAAATGTACCTTCTATATCAATTGCTTGCTGAAAATATTCAGCATAATCACCTTCAAGTGTTCCATTGTCTGTTATGTGGCAGAAGTCTCTCAATTCATCGGAACGATTCATCAAAGCCCATCTGATGATCGACCTGTCTTCTTCATCCATTTCTGCAAGTTGATCTGATATGTCTGCTTCGTTAGGTACACTCTTTGTTATAGCATTCATCTCGCTAAAAGAACAAGCTTCATTTACGCGAAGAACTTCTTTTATTGCACTACGGCCCTGAAGTCTACCAAATGTAATCATCTGGCTTACATGATCGTACCCATATGTATCTTTTAAGTAATCTATAACATCGTCTCTACGTTTACCGGGAACGTCCATGTCAATATCAGGAAGAGATACGTGACCTCCAGTGTTACGACCAGCATTGTAAAACCTTTCAAAAAGTAAATCATGTTCTACTGGGTCAATCTTAGTAATGCCAATTAGATAGGATATTAAGCAGCCAGCCGCAGATCCTCTGCCCGGACCAGCTAAACATCCCATGTCTTGCTCTACGTGCCTTATAATGTCTTGAACAATCAAGAAGTAACCAAACAAATCAGCATCCTTGATTACTTGTAGCTCTTTCCTGAACCTGTCACCGTATATTTGTTGTTTCTCCTTATTTTCCCCTACTTTTGGTTTTACAAATTTTGTATAACCTGCACGAGCCATTTTTGTCAGGTATTCTTCTTGAGATAATTTTTGTGGGCATAAGAATTTTGGTAACATTGGCGGGCTAACTATTTCGTAGTCTTCACATGATTCATAAATTTCTTGCAACTCTTTAGTTACATTAGCTTTGTTTATACATTTATCATCTTTAGTGAAGTATTCTAACCAATCGTTTGATAATTCATTCTTTCTTATTTTATTTTGAATTTTTGGTAAAGTAGTTTTCAGTGCAGAGCATAGAAGAATTCTATGAAGCTTGGCCTGTCGTGGTAATGTATAGTAGCTAGGATTGATTTTATTACTAATAGATATTAGATTGTTGTTTTTTGTTATTTTACTAATAAGTTTTTTATCGGAATTACCATCGTAATCTATAGATGATACTATTTCTATTAATTCAAACCAGCCATCTTTATTCTTAGCTACTAGAGTAAAATCATCAAAGGAACATCCTATAATTGGCTTAACACCAACCTTTTTACAGGCTTGATGGAAGGACACTGCGCCTGATATGGATTTGTAGTCTGTAATTCCACATGCAGGGTAGTCATTATCAGCGCACATCTTAGCAAGCTCATGTGGCTTAGAGAATCCCTTTAACAAACTGTAATGTGTAAAATTCTTCAATGGGAACCAATTCATTCAATCTCCTATTTGTTTTAATACATTGTTCCAACAATCAAACCGTATAGCCTTATCATCAATATAAGCAACAGCTCTAGGCTTTTCACTAGTTATACTCTTTATATACTGTAAAAGACCATATTTTTCAAGCCACTCAGACACTAGTTCTTCTCCATTTTTACCATCTATCAAGGGTCTGTCTGGTTTTGCTTTTGCTGTGAAAATAATAATATCATATTTGGTTGCTAAATATTTTATGGATTCTAATGTGCCTTCTACTGGTTGATCATAAATAGTACCATCATAAAAACCTTTTGAATTTTTATGAATCACACCGTCAAAATCTATCGCTAGCTGTTTAGAGTTTTCTTCTCTTTGTAGACGGTCATACTCTTCCATTTTCTATTAACCTTTCTATCGTTGCTATGTCTTCCTCATAGTCCACAGCATAAGAAACATGGCTAACTTCTAACATTTTTACTTTTATCCCATTCTCTACAAACCTTAGTATCTCTATGTCTTCTTGATATTCTAGTGGTGACTTATTCTTTTGATTGTAAAAATTTTCTAGTTCTGATCTACCAAATGCATATATACAAATCTGTTTCATTACGTTTTTGCTTGTGCCACTTTTGTTTCCCGGCAATGCGTTGCGGCTAGCATAAAGCAAATAATTATTTTTATCACAGACTATTTTTGGAATTTTTTTATCATCACAGTCCTCATCGCTGTGTAGCTTTGACATGCAATTAATTACAGCGGTAGGATTTCTTTTTTTACAGTCAATCGCTTTTATAATGTCTTCTGGATCAATAATGGGTTCGTCGCCCTGTACGTTAACAAATATGTCGGCATCTATTTCAAATGACGCTTCCGCTACCCTATCTGTACCCGTAAGGCAGTTGTCAGATGTTAAAATTACATGATATCCAGCTTCGTTAACTACAGAAGATATTGCTTCATTCTCAGTTGCTATATATACGTTCTCTTTACCCACTGCTTGTTCTGCTTTTTCTGCAACGTGTAGTATCATCGGTTTATTATTAATCTTTGCTAGCGGCTTACCCGGAAATCTAGTAGACTTATATCTTGCTGGTATAACCACTACGGCCTTCTGTGCTTTTTGTTTACTAAGTAATTCTTCGTCGTACACGGTGTGTTGTTTTAATCCTTGTGCTATGTTAATAATATCTTGATTATTCAAATTAGACAATGTAAGATCTTGCAAGTATAGGGGGTGAATGTGATTCATTCCACCTAGCATGTATAGTGTATTATACCCCCATTTGTACTTTTGCTGCAATTGTTTAAAGCTATCTACTACGTCTAGCAAATTAGAACTAATTATATTTTCTCTATATAATAATAGTTGTTCTGTTTTAGTATTACCTACACCTCTTCCCATCCCACACATTGTGCCATCTATATACGTGAAGCCAGAGTCTACCGCCTCTAAACTGTTGGCAAAAGCTAGAGATAAGTTATCGTGAAAGTGAGCGCCGCACTCTCTGTCTGTATGTTGTTTATATAAATTACATATATTTTTTGTCTTATTTGGAATTAAATTCCCAAAGCTATCTGCTAGATATAAAACTTTTGCATATGATCTAAGCTGTTGAACAAAATCAACAATACCTTCTTCTGACATTAAAGAGATGCCCATCAGATTTATAAATACTGTATAACCCTTGTTACATAAATATTTTGATATAACTTTAGCCTGTTCTATTTCATTATGCTTAATGGCTAATCTACACACGCTAAATGGAGAAGAGTGACTATCATTAATGCAGTCATCGAGTAGCCTGTGGTTTATTTTTTCGTCTTTAGAAATATAGTCCTTTGCGTCTATCATAAAAGATAATTGAGTATTACAAGGAGAAAAATCTATAACACTACTAATAAAACCATCGTTGCATTTTCTGTATGGTCCACCTTTTTTGGGAGATTTATATCCTAATTCAATTATATCCACATTGCTACTGGATAAAACTTGAACCATAGACCTTACAAGGTCTGTCTCAAAATTCCAGTTTGTATAATACCCACCGTCTCTTAGGGTACAATCTAGTATCTTAAATTTCATTTTATTTGGTCAACATGTTGATATAGTTGTTTAAAATTGTGTGTATTATCTTTTCTTTCCATTCTTCCTTTTGGATATGGGTCGCTAGACCTTTTAAACCCTCTGCCGTGAAACGTTTGACCAGAGTGAAGATGGTTTGGCAATAATTCACATGCTGTAATAAATACATTATCTCTGAATATTTTTTTCCAATTTTTTTCAGATAAATCAAACCCTCTTGCCTTCATGAGAAAATATCCAAATTCAGATTCAGAACACTTAAATTTTTTCTTAGAAGATAGGCGATATTCCATAGCCTTTACTACGTTATCTCTCTTGTCAATAAACAAATGATTTGAGTAACAATGTGGTATATGTCTCCAAAAGCCATTATCAGTTGTATGTGATCTTTTTGGATGTAGATTTAAATTTTCAATTAGTTTGTCTAGATTTGGATATAATTCATCACTTCTAGTTTTTAAGACGTATTCTGTTTTTGCTTCTAAGCAACCAGCCATTGTAGTTTGAGCAAGAAAAACATTAAAAGATGTATCTGTATCGTTTTGATAAGTTGACTGAACCAAAGTAAAACTACCCGCAGCTTTGTCTAACAAGCTTATGTCTTCTCCAGCCCAATTAGAAACAATAACCTCGGCAAAGCCTTGATAGCAATCTATAGCTTCGTAAGTTCTGTCGTCAATTGGTCCTTGTATGACAACTGATATGTCTTTTTTTTTAATCATTTTTTGGCAATAAAGGTCTTTTAACTGGCTCTTCAATCGTCTTGGGTTGTCCCGGAGACGTTAAGGGGATCTTCTTGGGTTCTTTTTTGTTCATAATATTTACTCACCAAAGGGTACAATTTTTGAACTGCTATGATACTAGCTTTATTGTCTGATGCAAAGTGAACTCCTTGTAATATTCTAGCAAGTCCACAGTATTTAGACAACTGGAAAAAATTAGATCTGTATTCTGGAAAGGATTCAGATGCGATATAAGCTGCTGTTTCAGCATAAACTACATGACCACTAGGATAAGAGGGCGTGTGATGAGTTTCTGTATACAAAACATCAATTTCTATGTTATAATACGGAGCAATCTGTTCCGGCCTAGCTCTATTATGATAATATTTTAGAGCATACATATATTGCTCCATAACATTCATAAACATGTCAAATTTTAATTGTGGAAATTCTAAACTTTTAGTTGATAGGAATTTACGAAATAATTCCACAGGATCTTTGTCAACAGTGTATACCAAGTCCAACTCTTTAATTGTCCTATTTTTTGTAGCTTCAGATACAGACTCTAATTCTTTAACTGTAGCTGGGCTATTGTTTTTTGCTGGCTTAGGTATTATAGACTTTAGATCTATATCTAGTATGGCTAGATCGTCATTGTAGGAAACTCTATTTGGCATATATGCCAACTTTTCCAATTCTGCTTTATTATCTATGATAGATGCTACTTTATTTATTAGTGACATTTTTGTTATGCTCTGTAAAGTCTTTGTTTA
>MDSV01143716.1_pt1 | contig 13362 bp, 4 predicted proteins | sample 810851 | NCBI WGS metagenome assembly MDSV01 (sample SAMN05326640, study PRJNA326480) | marine metagenome | isolation source: seawater | place: Atlantic Ocean: North East | collected 2012 | reverse complement strand
TTTTAAATAATTTGGAACAGTGTATTCGGAGTGTATAAAACCTAATACTATTTCTCCTGGCGCTCTTTCTTGTAACCAACAATAAAATGGTAGCTCTTGACCTTCCAGCGCAGTGCCGGCGGTTCCGTAAAGTGATGAACAAATCATATTATTACCTAATGCACTGATTTTCCAAGGCAACGTGGTTACAGGTGGCTGGCTCCCACGACCAAAATAGTAACCTATATCACCTTTTTCACCATATACGTTTAAATTACTTAATCTAAATGATTGTTCATCTGAACTTACTGTTAAATCAAAATAATATGCCATTGATGTGTTAGTGCCTGAGTTTGTCGGGTAATCTTGAGAACCATTATACGCCGTAAAATTACCATCGTCTATATCAAATTTTATATCATTTCTTTGGTTACTATGGTGATATTTAATGTAGTTATTATTGCTAAATTTAAAGCTGTAAACAGTATTTGTTTTCCAACCATCATTTTCCCAATTAGCAGTTATAGTTCCACCGCTACTTTGGATTAATGTTTTTAAATAATATTTTATTTGCGAATCTGTAGGTGTAATTATTAAATCTTCAAATGATGTTATATACTCGTTATAAATTTTAACATAATAAATATCTCCATACCAATTTTGGGTATTACTATTTTGAGCGCCAATATAATTATTATCACTTTGAATATTTAGTTCATAGTCTAGTGTATCACTATAAACACTTTCTGTATTATTGTCTTCATCTCTAATGATAATATGTACTTGTTTATTTTCATTATAACTAATGAGTGCTCTATATCTAGTATTTAAGTTTAGGACATAATCTGTAATTAAATCATTCCAACCACCTACAAATTTTAGCGTGTATTGATTGGTTTGCTTTATTTCAAATCTTTTAGATTTCTCTTGATTTTCTCTGTCCCCATTTGTTCCAAGTAATAACAATACTGATAGGATATTATTAGATGTAGTAAAACTTATTTCAACTGATAAATTTTGGTTTCCTGTTATTGGAACATATGGGGTTTCAACACCGTTTCCAATCGTGGTTATATCTATCAAATTGTTACCATTAAAATTAATTGTTCCATCGTTAATCCATTCAAAATAAGTATCAATAAACTCTAATTCTTCTTCTATAGCCACTGGCGCCGGTTCAGGTTCAGGTTCAGGTTCTGGTGCGGGTTCAGGCTCCGGTTCGGGTTCTAATTCCTGCTCAGGTTCGGGTTCTGGTTCAGGTGGAAAAATTTCTGATACGGTAACTGGTCCTGTTGTGTAATTTTGAGAACCAGATACCACGGATGATTTAAGTGAAGCAAGCTCCTCATCCGATATATTATGAATGTCATTACCAGGATCTAAAACATACATGGTTAATTTACTTATATTTGAAATACTATCAGAAATGGATCCTCCACTTGCATCATTAATAGCTTCACTTACTGTTGAAAATATTTGTGAAAAGTTATCTTTAATTGTTATTCCAGATATATCACTGGAAACCGTAGAAGATATATTATTTAATGTTGAAGTATTAGTAAAATCTACCTTACCTGTTTGAGTTGTCATAAATCCTGCCACACTACTTGTTATTGGTCCTAAGTCTGAGCTACCAGAGGAATTGGCCATCATTTCAATCATTGTACCTAATGTAATACTAGCTGTAGCCACTGAATTGTTACCAGATTCAATGTAATCTAATCCGATTTCATCCGTAGATATACCAAAAGCTGCTGCTACTGCAATATTGGCATTTTCTAAGGCACTTGCTGAAAAATCACCTGAACTTACTAATGTTTCGGCAGTCATTGTAGTTAAGGGTGTTACCACACTAGGGGTATCTGCTGTTACTTCTGCAACGTAAGCAGATAATGTACCATTGAATGATAAATCGGTTGTTACATTTCTACCTCCAGTAATATTGATATAAACAGGTTTTCCAACTAAAATACTAGAAAATGTGAAATTACCTGCAGTATCTGTAACTGTTCTAGCAGTTGTATATTCAATATTGTTTGTATCATAAAATTTAACAGTTGCAAATTTCAAGTATCTACTAACACTTACACCTGATGCTGTTATTTGAGGAGCATCTTCTGCAATTATTAGTGTTCCAACAGCATAATTTTCTGACTCAGTTTTAATCTGTAAAGCAGATAAATTTCTATTAAATACATTACTTATTGGATCAGATAAGTATGCTATAATATTACTTATCTCTTGTGAAGCTATTGAATAATCTGCGTTTGATATATCAGTTATTGCTGTTGCTATGCTTGAAAACACATGGGCAAAATTACTTTCAAAAGATATATTTTGAATATCGTTAGATATATAATTAATTAATGATTCAACAGTTGATATTGTAGTAAAATTTATAATTCCTGTATAATTATCTATACTTTTAGAAACTGATCTTATAATAGAATTTATATTAAAAGTTAAAGCTGATACTGTAAGTAATTCTATAAATATTGTTATTATAGCTGCTTTTTTTGTAATTAATAAATTTTGATTAATAATATAATTTGATGTTAATAACTCAGATGATATATCAAGTGATGTGCTTATTGAATTAGTTTTATTATTAAGATTATTTAATGAATATATATCTGATTCCTTAATAGTTTCAAATACTAATGTTGTTAATGTACTATCAACAAAATTATTGTTATTGTTAAATGAGTTTGTATATCTAGATAATTCTAAATTATTATTTAAATTAGTATTTTTATTATAACCGTTTTTAACATTAACTATAATAGGTAAATTATTTAAGAAATTAGGCTGTGTAAATGAACCTGATAAATCGGTTATTGAGCGAAATTTTAAATTCATAGAAATATCATAAAATCTAACATTACCGGTATTTATAATACTATTTGTTAATGCAAAACCGTTATTTTCTACAGTAATTATAGTATTAGATATATCATTTAATGTTGTTTCTATTGTATACAATGATTGACTTATATCATTTATATCCGATGAATAAACAGCATTTTGTGAGACTATTAAACCAGCCAATGTGTTTAAACTGTTGCTTATATCGGATAATTGAGTAAATAACATAAGGCCGGATATGTCACCACCAATCTCCAAATTTAGAGAGGATTTGAAATGGGTATTTACGGTAGTATAATTTACGTTTAAAGACGATTTAATATCACTATTATTGCTTAAATATAATGTTTCAGATGATATACCTTTTATTTCAATACCTTCATTTCTTGAACATTTATTTTGTCCAAAAGCTAGTGCTTTTTGAGTTTGGTGGTTCCAAATGCCATTTATTTCATTATTAAAAAGTATTACAGAACCATAGGATAAATCTACTGGCATTTATAACATAACTGCATATTATTTTAATCAATACTCTTTTTATTAGATTAAAATAATATCAAACACCATAACCATATGTTGTTTTATCTGGAATTTTTTTAGTCCAAACACCACATTCTTTTTCTTGAAGAGTTAAATTTTGTAAAGTTGAAATATGTATTCCTTGTGAACCAGCTATCCAACCATTTTTTATAGAATATGATCCATCTAATTGTATAGGTGAAGATGATTGAAATACTATCCAAACGTTCATATCATTTACTCCTGGTTTAACATTATCATCAAATGATGCATTTACGCTAAATTTTAATTCTGGATGATTGTCCCAATTTCCTCCAGATGGTTCTGTTGGATATAATTCATTTAATGACAAATCTGAATAACCATACATCAAGGGGTAGCCCCAAGCTATTTCATTATAGAAATCTAATCCCCAAAGTACTATTATAATATTTGAAGGATCTGTTAATAATGGATATCTTTTTTGTCCTGTTACATCCAATGGATATGTATTTGAAGCTGTTTCATCAGAATTTATAGGATATCTAAAACATTTTGCTAATCCTTCATCACAATACTTTTTCCCAAAATTCGCTAATGACAATAATTTTGCTATATGTTGTGGTCTTTTTAAATAATTTGACGTAGGTGGATTTATCGGCATTACCCATGGCTTCCCGAAATTTGTTGTACCGTCACTATTCATTATTCTTGGTGGAGGTGGTATTGTTGGGGGTTGATAAACATCTATTACACTACTTGTTATATTGTTGATAGCTAATGATATATCACTATAACTTTCGGTTTGCGCTGCTGTTATGTTTAAATTAGACGATATATCTAGTCCTAATCCTATATAATATTTTTTTATTAATTTTTTAGGATTACTAGTTATTATATTTGTATAAGGACTTATCCAGGGGTTAACTATATAACTTCTTCTTGATGTTGTATAAGCTAATCTTGTATTTGAAATATCTCCTGTAGCAAAAAAGTTTGATATACCACCTATACCTCCATAGTAATCATTTCTTACTGTTTTTTCTGCTGCCCATACTTCAAAATCACTATAAGATAAATCATTGTAATTGTTCCACCAATTTGGTGGGTTTATATAAGATGGATCTTCTAGAAATATGTGATCTCTTTTTAAAAAATTATTTGATAATTCTCTAACATATCCTAATAAACCATTAAATAAAGCATTTGATATATCTATATAACTAGTATCAAGATTTGTTGTTCTTTTATTATTTAAGGATGAATCATATATTATAATAAATTTATCAGATTCTAAAATAAATGGATAATTATTACTTACATCATTTACCGATATATCTAAAATATTATATGTTCCACTTAAATCTATATAGTCTTTTGGAACAGCATAAGAATTTCCACTGAGATCTTTCACTGTTCCTTCAAAAAACACTGATCCTGAAACCTGTACTTCATTAGATATATCTAATGATTTAGTTGTTAATGTATTTCCTACATTAACATCATTTGTGAAAAATAATGTTTCTGATGATATACCCTTTAATTTTATACCTAAATTTTTGGAACATTTATATTTACCTGATGCCAATAATACTTGTATTTGCTTTCTCCAATCTGTTTTAGTAAAATCATCTTTTAAAATCATTAGTGTTCCGAATGATATATCTGATAATGTAGTCATAATAATAAATAATGATATTTTATTTGTTTTCTAATACCTGTATACGATCTTTTAATTCCATTATTATTTTATATTGTTCTTTTACTGTTGTTTCTAATAAGTCATTTTTTTCAGATAGTTCTTTAATCGCTCCACAAAGATATGGCTGTACTGAATTGTAGTTTAAAAATAGCTTATCATTATTTTCACTAACTACAAAACTTATATCATTAATTTGCTCTACATCCTGAGCTATATAACCTGCTTCTAAAAATCCATTTTCTTTAGTTTCATTTAACTGTTTATCCGATTCAAATACTTTATTAGTCTTAAAATATGTTTGTGGTTTTAATTGTTTTACAACTGATAATCCATTTATAATATCTTTTCTATTAAATTTAAATCTTCCATCAGAGGTTACTGATTGATTGTCTACTGTTAAACTTACACAGCTTATGGCTACTGCATTTAAATCTGTACAGGTTATACTTGACGTATTTATTGTTGAACTGTTTATCAAAGTTCCTAGAGATTTTAATGTGTTTGATCTAACAATTAATATTTCTCCTACATCTCCCAGGCCTTTACCTGGACACGTTATTACATCTTCGTCTGTAAAATATTTTATAAAACCTCCAGTTAATTTATATGGATGATATGATTTATTTGTAATTTGAATTGTAGGTGGATGGAGATTATGTATTTCGGTCCATGTTACATCACTATGAAACAATGTGTCCCCTGTTATTTCACTTAATAAACTATCAAAATTATATACCCCTCCACTTATATTTATTGTTTTTGTTAAAGGTTTATAAATACTTGTAAGAACCTGTGTTGAATCTGCTGCTACTGTTATACTATAACTATCCTCTCCTGTAAAATAATCTAAAAATGAACCTGTTAATGTTATTCCATGTGTGGTGTCTCCAACAGTTACTGTTAATTTATAGTAATCTTCTGAAATTATACTTATATTTAATGATAAATTTGAACTTAAAGAACTAAATGTTGTTTGTGCTGTATTTAATACTAAATTTAAACTTGAATCTGAATATGAATTATCTGCTATTGCATGACTTTTTATAATTCCACTCTTGTCACCTGTTCCTATTGCTATAATTAAATCATTGTAACCCTCTACTATCTCAAAATTTTCAAAAATTGTTTGAATTATATCTCTATTATTACATGCATCTGAAATTGAATAATTAGGATTAAATGTTTCCTCTGGCGTTGAAAATGTTGTAAAATATAATGAGTTACAACTTAATTCACTACAATTCACATTTGAACAGCTTAAAACATTTGTATATAATGTATTACTAACATCTAAATCTTTACTGAAATAGAATCTTTCTGATTTTATACCTGTTAATTCTTTTGCTGTTTCGTTATTTTGTAATCCATATGCTATAGCTTTTTGTCCGGCTTTTATCCAAGTTTCGGCTCTATATTCTGATCCTAAAACCATAACTGTCCCATATGATATATCGGTAACGTTCATTTATATTTTAGAGATATTTTATAAAATATAAATTAGGCTTATTCTAAAGCTGCAACTCTTTCTTCTAATGCCTTTATTCTAGCTAATATATCATCATCTGCTTGCCAATCTTCACTTTTATCTTTTCTGAAAATATCTTCAATCTCTGCTTTTCCTATTCCTCCTCCTATATTTAATGTTTTCGCATAGTTTTTCCATTTACTTAATGTCATTTCTGATAAACTTCCAACACCTGCATGATTCAAAGCTGCAGCTTCATCGCCACCCGCCTCTAATATAGCTTCAGGAACGTGTGTTTTATTTCTCTTTTTAAATTTCATATCGCCTCCACTTACATCTATTTTGTGATCGTCTCCTATCCAAAGACTATTGTCACTTAAAAATAAATGTCTTATTTTATATTCTGCATTTCCTAAATCATATTGTGCGTTTGCTGATGGTATAATGTGACCTTTTAATGCTATTGCACAGTTACTTGATTGTGCCGTAATTGATGTAGGTGGAGTTGTTCCATTACCTACTGATAATTGACCTGATATATCTATGTTTCCTCCTACTGTTAAATTATCGCTTACATCTACATCATCACTAAATGAAAATGTTTCTGCTGATAACCCTGTTATCGGCTCTTTTAACAGCATTCCATTTGCTGTTGCATAAGCTACCGCGTGCTGGGAAGCTTCTATGACATTATTGTTGACATCTACCCCTGTTATAACTACTAATTGCCCATAGGAAATGTCTACTGGCATGATACTATATACATATAAATTATTTCTATTTCTTTCTTTTTAATTATTCTCTAAAGCACTTAGTCTCGCTTCTAATGCTGAATTTTGTGACTGTAATGTAGATATAGTTGCTGACTGTTCTAATACAAGAACATGGAGCTCCTGTATAGCTTTTGTTAAATATGGTTGCATTCCATCGTAATTAATACCTATAGGTGATTCTTTGTACAATGTTCCCGATGGATCTTTAACCTTTATTCCTGATGAATCTAGACTGTATGTCAGGTATTCACCTGTTGCATTAGTTATATATAATGAAGTAATAAAATTGTTTGAAGAGTCTCTTAAAAAATTTCCTGAATTATCTTTCATATAGCTATCTGCTGTTATAAGGTGTTTTAGTTCAGGTATTTCCAATACCTCTTGAGCTATATAACCTGAATTTACAAATGCATCATTTGGTAAATTGCTTAAGTCTAAATTGTGATTAGCATCATAAAATTCCTCTGTCATAATATAAGTTTGTGGTTTAAGTTTATTTATTGTATTAAGGGCATTTTCAATATTAGATTCATTATGCTTTAAACGATCGTCTGACCACCCGCTGCTGCCAAACGCCGCGGCAACCAGGATGTTAGACGTGAGGCCCGAGGCGTTTTTGATTTTCCATCTTGCATCAGTGCCTTGCAACAACTCGTAGTTGGTGTTTTTGCCAATACTGCTCCCAGCGCCTGTAACCGTTAAACCATTTGTGTTCAGGCTCATTAATTCTGTTTGCACTGCAGATGGCTGGCCGTATGTATCGGCGAGCGCCTGCGTGGGCCACCCCCCACCATACCATTTATGCCCATCGTATGCACGATAGGTGAGGCAGTTGGTGGTGCCTGCATACGGATCCTTCCGTAAATAGATTATATGGTTTAAATCGCGGCCCTGGATATAGCCGCCCTGGCCGTTGCTCACGCCGCCTATTGTGGCTCCGATTTCATTGTCGCCGTGCGCCCCCGCATTTACAGTATTGAAAGCTACATTCTCCGACGCGAGATCACTCAGTTTAATGCTTATTGCGTTGTTGCTAATAGACACACCTGTACTAGCAGAATATTCTGTATTCTGCCAAGGAACATTCACATACATCTTTTCGCTACTCAACTCAACTGGATAGTTTTTATCGCTTTGGGTGTAGCCAATCTTAACTCCTCCTCTTTTGTCAGAAGCCGAAAGTGGTAATGAGTAAACGGTATCCTCCCAAGGAACATGTACATACATTTTACCACTACCATTCAACTGAACAGGATAGTCTCTGTAATGGTCATCGTCCTCGTCGGTTGATGTTGTGAATGTGGAAAAGATTTTCACTCCACCAAAGTTGCTCGCTGTTGCCTTATTGACGAAGTATTCACCATTTAATTCTAGATTAGGTATTTTGACAAGATCATTAAATGATACATCTTTTTCAAATACCACATTACTACAATTGAATGCGCATTTGCTCGTGTTTTCATGGCCTATTACAATTTTGTCACTCTTGTTACCGGTATTTAATTGTAATCCAAAATCACTACCACCATCATTTGATTGGATAATAATTTTGCCTCCGTTCATTGATATGTCGTTTCCTTTTATTAATATAATATCACCAGATATATCAACATTATTTCTAAAATAGCTGTTACCTGATACATCTAGTGTTCCGTCTAAATGGGTGTCACCAGATATATCAACATTATTTCTAAAATAGCTGTTACCTGATACATCAAGGACATATCCATTGCTTGATACGTCTCCATAAATTTTTAAATAATCATCTACTTCTAGATTACCGCTAATATCAGTATTTATTTTAGTGATTGTTTCTTTAGTTCTAAGGGTTCCAATTACAGTACAATCCTGATTAATTGTGACATTTTTATGAAATCTAGCATCATCTAAAACATGTAATGAATCTCTTGCAATAATTTTATTGGCTGTTATACAATTACCACGTGTTACGAGTGATGGTGTTGGATTGAAATCAGAATTGTTTGCAAAAATAAATTTAGATACAGTAAGTTTGTAGTTATCATCTTCAGTAATAGCGCAATTTGCGTTATCAAAATTTCCCGATATTTCATTTGGGAGGCCTAAATGTATATTAAATGATGTATTTAGATTTAATTCTGGATTTAATGGAATAACTTTTTTTTCTGAATTAATAATAATATTATTACTTATTTCATTTAAGTTAACTGTTATGTAACTGGGATCGGTATTATTTGGAGATTCTTCCTTTATAATTTCTAAATTATACATATATGGTTCTGGGTTGCATTTCATGATGCCGGACAATTCAGACGACGCGGGGTTATTAAACCATGCTATTTTTAATTGATTATCAGCAGCAAGACTAGTTATAAATGCAGATACCTGAGAGTCAGCGGATGCGCCCTGGGTCATACTATTAGAAAAAATAATACCACCGCTACCATCATGTTGAAATGTGGTATTTATATACCATTTATCCTTTATAAACAATGTGCCTGCTAAAGGCTTTCCTCCAACGTTTGCATTGTCTGCAATGCCGAAAGAGTCTTTGGTTAATATTAATCCTACAGAAGACAAATCAGTAGAACTGATATTATTTTCACTTATACTATTGTATAAAAAATCATTTATTATGTAAAAATCGGGTGAATCTCCGAATGATACAGCAGATTCGTCGTAAACGTTATGAATACCATCATTAATTGTAGTTTTAACAGTTAAATTTCCGTCTATTACAGTTGATCCAGAAACATCTAAATTGTTAGATATATCTAAAGAATCATGAATTGAAAGATTATTACATATGTCTACGCTGTTCTTAAAAATAGCATTGGATGATACATCAAGGGTTCCGTAAATATTAGTATTGCCAGAAATTTCGGCATGACCATGGACCATTAAATTATTGCAAATATCTACATTGTTACTAAACCCAAATGTTTCAGCAGATATTCCAGTTATAAAACTTACATCCGCTACATTGCCATTCGGCGTCGCATTCGTCGCATAATCATAAATTATTCCATTTCCATTTATATACGGTTGATCAAATCTTACCATTTATATATATATTTTAATTATTAAATAACTTTTAAAAATTACTTAATAATTATGGGCAAAAATTTTGAAAGATGTTATGTTGTTTAAGATATTACAACATCAAATTCTAGAGGAGTAGCAGGAGAACCAAAGGATAGATTATTCTGGTGCAAGATTAACTGCCATGAATTATTGTCATTAATATCATTAGAACCAAAAAGAGCTATTTCTTTTGGTGCGGCTGGAATTGACCAAGTGGGGTTGTTCGCAGCATGTAGCTTTAGCTTATCAACATTCTTAATTTCACTAAAACTAATTGTAATGTATTCTCCTTCTTTGTCACCCACAATGGTATCGTGCTGATAGACTCCTGTATCTTTATGATAAGTTGTAGTGGGGCTTGGTGGAAGGTCGCCGACGCTCAACCAGAAGTTTGTACCACTAGTGGTACCATCAAATGCTTTACTGGCAGTCCAGTGCGCATAGTTTGAACTACTGGTCGCTGTTTCAGAACCAGTTCTTAAATTATTTCCATCATAGAATAATTCTATTTCTTGCAATGCAGCCCAGCCTCCTGCATTTCCGGCTCCAGCAGGTTTGTTATTGTTGCCTAATAATGCCATTATAACTAATCTGAAATATTGGTATCCAGGCTCTTGCTCCGGTTCAGGTTCAGGTTCAGGTTCTGGTTCTGGAGAACTTTCTTCTAGCGTAAATTGTGATATCATACTTGAATGTGCTGTACAGTAATAAGATAATGTATCTGTTGTACTAATATTATTAAATACTAATAAAAATGATTGAGAGCCTGATATACCATTGTTATAAGTTCCATCACCAGTTAATGTTATTTTATTTGATGATAGACTATTATATCCATTATCACTAATGTAAAATGGATGGCTTGTAGCATTATTTAGTCTATAAAATCTATAATGTTTATCTAAGTATAAAGTATTATTATATAGTTGATTATTTCCGTTTGAATCTAAATAAAAGTTATAGTAAGGACTACTAAAGTCTCCCGCGCTGACATAAATGTCTATAGTATCCGGTTCCGGTTCTGGTTCTGGCTCCGGTTCTGGTTCTGGTTCTGGTTCAGGTTCTGGTTCTGGCTCTGGTTCAGGTGGAAATATATAAAATTCACCATAATTTACACCCGGTTTAATTCCAACATCTGTTGGTGTAAAAAAGGTTGGATTAGATCCAGTAAGTGGAACTGTTCCGGCTAATCCATTTAGATCCTGGGTTAATGGCCACCAGGCTAATATTCCAGTTGTAGTATCCATATTATTTTCAGTAATAATCTTTGAATAGTTTTCAATTTGTTGTGCAGTGCGCACAATTGACCAAATACGAACATTGGCGATTCCACTTCCTGGACCTACAAATCCCGCTCCTAAAGATGTGTCTAAATCTAAGTCTTTTGCTTTCGTCCCGGACACTAATGTCCCATTGACATAAAGCGTTACTAAATTAGAAGAGTTGCGAGTTGCTGCAACGTGATACCACTTGTTCTTCGCGAATCGCACTGCAGTAAAAATACCCAAATGTCCTACGTGAAGACAATAGGTAGTAGTTTGAGCGGTAATATCAGCGTCATCGTACCAATAACCACCACCACCACTACCATGGGTAGAGATTAAATAAAAGCCATGTCCTGTACCTCCAAAAATTTCTAATCGCTCCGTACCTGTTAAAGGAGCTTTTATCCAAGCTTCATAGGTAAATTCACCAGTTCCAGGAGATAGTCCCGTAGATGGCATAACTAAAGCAGAAGCTAACTCAGCAGCTCCAGATAATGTTGCTAGCAATGGTTCAGGCTCAGGTTCAGGTTCAGGTTCTGGTTCCGGTTCCGGCTCAGGAGGATATATTATGGCTATCGGATTGTAATACGAACCCATATCATATCCATGATTAACGCAGTACATATAACTGGCATTGTCTCCAATATCACTAGGAACAAGATATACAGTATTAGAACCAAATGATCCAGGATTTCCTGTAAAACTAATACCAGCAGCTTGAGTAGGAGGATTAGATTTATATGCATTAATTGTTGATACTTCATTATATAGGTTAGTTACTTCCGTATCAGATAGTTCTGTGTCCTTCCACATTCTCATGTAATAGTAAGTAGAATCTGCATAATTACTTGTATAAAAATTAGCATCACCACCTAAAACTATACGTCTTTCATGTTGTTCAAAAATATTATTTACCATAGTAGCATTTGTAACAGTGCCTTGTAAAGCTCCATCTTTGTAAATCTTTATAGTTCCAGAATCACTTATAGTCATAGCAAAATGAATAGTAGTATTATTTGAGAAAAAGTTGGAAATACTCAGTGTTCCATTATAACCAGATGCATAAAGTTTAAGAGCCAAACCAGAATTACAAAAAGTAAATCCATATGTACTATTCCATGCTTCATCAATCTCACCAGATCCAAAAAATCGGTCAAAATCAGCTAGACTTCCTGTTTTGAAATATATTTCAATAGAAAGTGCTGTATTATTTGCACCATAAGTTATTCCATCTATAGCTATAACTTCAGTTGATCCATTTAATTGAGTTCCTTGAGAAGTAAAAGTAGGAGAAGTGTTGGAAGAATGCATATAAGCATCTATAGAACCATCAATATTATCAGCAACTGTAGAGACACCATCAACTCTAAAGTCCCATGCAAGAGATGGCATTGATACACCATCTATTCCTCCAGCAGATGGACCTGACAAACTAAAGCTTACAGGATGTCCTGCATTGCTAGAATCTCCCTGATTGAAAATATAAGTGTCACCTGGATTAAAAGATAAATCTAAATCTGGATCACCATCCAAAACAAATTTACCACCAACTATGGTTACTTGGTATGTAGGCGGTTCTGGCTCAGGTTCTGGTTCAGGTTCAGGTTCTGGTTCAGGTTCTGGCGTAATAATATTAAGTTGACTGATCGCTCCATCAAAAGGTCGATCACTATTTACACCTCTGTTGCCAATAAAGTTATTGTTAAAGGTAACAACTTCACTATTTGCTGAACCATAGTTTATAGTGTTACC
>MDSV01101619.1_pt1 | contig 13363 bp, 21 predicted proteins | sample 810851 | NCBI WGS metagenome assembly MDSV01 (sample SAMN05326640, study PRJNA326480) | marine metagenome | isolation source: seawater | place: Atlantic Ocean: North East | collected 2012 | reverse complement strand
TGTTAAATTTGCATCGCTGTACATACTAGAATAAGAACGATCTACTTGCATAAAAGGAGTAAATTCAGGTATTTTTTCTAATGCAAAATTTGTTAACTCATTAAACGACTCTACATTTCTATAAGAACCTGACTTTATTAAAGATAGTACATTTTCATTATGTGCATTTACTTTTTCTATAAGAGCTTCATTGTCTTTAGAAAACTGTTCATATAAGTCATTGTTTGTACTTCTTTGACGTTTACCAAATAAATTTATATATACATTATCTAATATAGGAGCTATGTCTACATCTGTATACATCTTATCATTTAAAACTCTTTCAATACTTTTTACGTCTAATGGTATTTGTATTTCCGTAATACTAGAAGGATTAAAAGCTTTCATATCTATTTGACGTATTCTTGAAATATTTTTATATCCTCTAAAGTAAGCTGGATCTAATGCCATTTCAATACCAGAGTGATGCTTAGTACGTTTCTGGAACTTTGTTACACTTTCATAAGGTTCGCTTTTTATCCATTTAGGTATAAGTTCTAATATAGATTTCTTTGATACAAACTGATTAGTTAATCCTGTTTCTCTCATTCTCCATATAAGCGTAGCTACATTACTTTTCTTTCTAGATTTTGTTACAGGTATACCAGCATCTATTAAAGCATTGTTTATTGCAGTAATATCTTTACCGCTTAAATAATTAGCTTGGCTTTTTTTTGTACTAAAAGGATATTGTCTAATTTGTATTCTACCAGTTTCTCCATTAGCTGCATATATAAAAGCATCGTCTTGGTTTAATTTTTTAGCTAATTGTTGAAATTGTTTATTAGTCATTCTTTCTGCTAACTCTATTGGTCGAATAGTTTTTCCTTTAGAATCTTTTTCAGATGTAGGTATATATTCAAATATGTCTACAGATAATGGTGCAACATTTTTTACTCTTGCACGCTTAGAATAACCGCCTTTTCCCTTATTAGCAGTATGATCCCAGTAACGTTCTAATATACGCACTGTTAAATAATCTATGTCATAATGCAACGTTACAGGTTCGTCAACGTCTTGTCTTTTTGAGAAATTTTTATTTACACGACTAGTACCATACTTCGGATCTTTGTTCTTCATTCCACCTATAGGTTTACCATATATATCTAATTCAGGTGCTTCTGTTTCAAGTACAGGCTCCATACCTTTATCTTTTTTAATAGACTGATTTTCTCCTACTATGTAAATTCTAGCTATAGGATAACGATCTATATTTTTTAAATAATGCGCAGATTGTATTAAATCTCTTTTTTGCTTTGCACTAATCTTAACACTATATTCACTTTCTACTTTACTTACAAATTGTCCTACATCGTAGTTTACATCGTCTATTGTTTTTTTAAACATATTGTGTAAATCTTGAACACTAACATCTTGTCCTTTTTTTCTAATACTTAAAAATACACTTTTTAAAGATTTTTGTTTAGGTAAATGCTCAGACAAAGGATCGACTTCTTGTATTTGGTATTCTATAGTTCTACCATCTTCTAAAGTTATAGAGTCTAATCTAAACTTTTTATTATCTAAATCTTTAGTTATTTGGTCTACGTCACCTAACTGTCTTTTTGTTCTGTTAGATTTAAACGATTCTTCTATAGAGTTTCTTTGAGCTTCTATAGAATCATACATTTCTGATAATATTTTTTCTTTACCTTTAGAGTTTGTTTTAGCTTCAGCTTCCATTTCAGGAGTTATCTTACCTTCTTCTTTAAGTTGTTTGTACGTTTGTGCATACGCTAATACAATATCGTCATACTGTTTAATAGTGTAATCTATTTGTTGTTCTTGTATGTTTTTTAAATACCTACTCCAATAAGCTTGGTATTCCGATGTTTCATTTTGATACCACGGTTGTTCAGTTAGCCACTTACGAGCTTGTTTCATATTGTAATCTCTAGGTATTGCATTCATAGAATTATAAATATCTCTTGTTGCTCTAGTTTCAAACGCTGCTCTACTATTTACAGAAAAGAATGTTGATAGTAATGTTTCATATATTTGATCTTCAAGTGGTAAATCATGCAACTCTGATGTAACAGTACCATAAGTAACACCTGCACCACCACGCATTAAAAAGTTAATAGTATTATACTGGTCTATTCTGTTAGGTTGTGTACCTAATGCTTTAGCAAAAGATCTTACTACGCCTTCACCAGACTTTCTTATGGTAGCATTAGAACTACCTAACATTCTAGCTATGTTAACATACTCTCCAATACCACCAAATATACCACCTGCTACAGCACCGTGTACACCCGCCATAGCCATGCCTTTAAATCCTTCTCCTCTAGTACCTAATGGTTGTGCTGATGCAGCTAATAATAAACCAACGTGTACAGATTGATCTACAATATTTCTTGCTGCAGCTTTATCTAAAAACTGACTTTTAAACAATCCTTTATTTAAATAATCTACAGCAAAGTTAGTATTTCTATGAATACCATTAGCTGCTTGTTTTTGTATTGTATGTGCGACCATACCAGGAAAAGACTGTAATCCATAAAGTTTTTTACCAGTTTGAGGATCTATTCCAATAGCAGAACCCTTTAACATACTAGCTCTTGCTAGTTTATCTAAACCTTTTTTAAACTTTAAATTAACATTGTCTATACTTGCTGAAGAAACTTCTAGTTTATCAGCTACTTGTGTAAACTTTTTATTACCAGTTTGTTTAGCTTTTTGTTGTAATCCACGCTTTACTACGCCTACCGCAGCACCTGTACCAGTTAAACCTTGTACAATAATACCTGGTGCTAATCCAATTAAATGTCCAATATTGTTAGCAATACGTTCTGTCGAAGTATCGGGAGTGTCTGCAAAACCAAAAGTACTAAAACCTTCAATAAATCCAGAAATAGTTTGTGCTAACAAGCCATCACTTTTAGCTTGTCTACCTTCTGTTAATGGTAGTCCAGCTTCACTAATTTTAGACTCCATAAATCGCATACTACGTGTATCAAATGTAGTAGGAAATCTATCGTAAAACTGTTTTAAACCTACAGCAAATTTAAATTCATCTATTCTGCCTGATTCAAATTCGTTTTGAAGCAGCGTTATTCTTCTATCTAAATTTCTCATTTATTTTTGTAACGCTTGTATCCATGTGTTTAACATTTTTACAGACTCACCATAATATTGTTTATGCTTATCTATATTCTCTTTGCTTGTACTACCAAACTTAGATTCATTCATTAATTTTTCTGCTAAAGACTTAGCTTCAACTAAATCTTTTAACGCTTCTTTTTGACGACTTCTATTCATACCACCAAACTTATCTTGTAAAGCATATTGTGCTTGTAAGGTAGCAAGACCTAATGATGAAGAATACGCATTTTTTCTAGCATCTGCTAATTCCATACGATTGTCTGGAGAGCGTCTAAACATTCTGTCTTTAGGTACAGCCCTATCTGCACTCATTAAAACATCCTCTAAACTAAAATCAGGAGTTTTATTAGCTTGCAAAACTTGAGACATAGCACTCATTTTTTGATTGTCAACAATCATTTGCGCAGCTAATCCTTGATTTGCCATTGCAAACATTTTTTGTGCTGCTAACATTTGTGCTGGATCGCTCATATCTAAGTTACTATAATATGCATTCAGTCCACTAGTAGTTTCATCATACTCCTGTTTAAACTCAGGAGTAACATTAGCTGCAGTAGCAATTGCATCGTTAACAGTTTTAAAATCTTGCTGTTGTTGAAAAAATTCTCCCTGTCTACCTAATTGCAACCCTGTTTCAAATTCATATCTATTTTTATCTAGGTTTTGTCCTAATCTATCAGTACCTACTTTTCCAAGCTTTATATATCCATCACTTTTATCGTAAATAAAATTTGGTATTAATTTACCCTTTCTAGTACTATATCCTTTATTTGCAGAAAATGCTGTAATTTTATTTTCAAGCTCAGCTATTGTTTTATAATTTTTTTTCATATAATCAAATTGTGCTTCTTGATCTTTAATTGCAGATTGTCTTCTAAGATTGTCATATTCTATAGCTTCTTCTTTACGGAGTGTAGAACGAAACTGATCTATTTCTTTTGTATTTTGAAGTTGCGTAATACCTTGTTGACTTATTCTTTCTAATGCATTTTCTTGTGATGCATCCATTTGTTCTAATTGGTATTGTTGACCTACGTCCATACGATCCATAGCAAAATCTTGAGATTGTTGATTTATTCTTTTTGTTGACTCTTCTTGCATCCTTAGTTTATCTTGAAAATCAGGTTCACGTATATCACGCATTAATCCTGACAATGATTGACTAGTAATACTTAATGCATTTAAAAAATCTGTTTGATAGTTTGACATTACATACTCCCTTTTTTAATGTTGTCTTTTCTAATTAATTCACTTGTTTCGTCTAAGGTAACTCCTTGCTGTAATGCCTGAGCTCTTAATTGTCTTTCTGCTGCATCTATAGTTCCTAAACGTTGCTCTAAAGCTTGTGATTGTTGCAATAAACCAGCTTCTCCTTGTAATCCTATGCTAGCTAATCTAGCTGTAGGATCGCCTAACGCTGGATTAGAATAACCTGCTAACCCTGTCCTGCCGTAACCGCTCATTTCTGACATATACGCAGATTGTGCTTGATCAGTTATTAATCCTTGTTGAGTAAATTTTAATCCAGCTGCTCTTGCAGCATCTTCTCTATATTGACCATATAACGGTTGTAAGTCTAAAATACCTTCAGTAACAGTACCTCTTACTTGTCTTTTTTTAGAAGCTTCTCTTTTTTTTGCATCGTTAGCTACAATAGCTCCACCTATAGCACCAATAACATATCCCCACGGCATAATTAGCCCTCCTCTTTCTGTGTTCCAAATGGTTTAAATTCTAAATTAGGAGAAATAGCTTTTAACCAATTCATTTCTTTAAAAAATGGTGCATACTCTACAGACATTTGTTTTCTCATATCTTCCACTTGATCTACCATTTCATCATAATTTTGTTGCTCTCTATCTACATACGGTTGTACAACTTTGCTACGCACTGGTTCTTCAGGCATAACAGCTATATGTTTTTTAAAATATTTATCATAATCTTCAAAGCTATATTTGTCGAAAGGTGCCATTGTTTTCTCACCTAAAACATCTTTAATAACTTTTATTTTTTTATCAGTTGTTTCAGCTTGATAAAATTTTTGAAAACTTTTATCATTTTCAAATTTTTTATATAAACTTCCATGCTTTACTGTAGATTTTAAACCACTTCTTAATGTTTGAGACTCTCCACTTATTCTTCCCCAAGCGTGAGCATTCCCACGTTGATAGTCTGTCATAAAATCACGATTAGCCATTATGTATCTCCTTTAATCTTTTTATTGCTATTACAAAATCTTTTACACGCACTGGTGTTTGCTTATACCAACGTGAATATCTACCAGCATCCTTGTCTGCATACATTATTTCATCTATACCACGATCATAGTCTTTATGGCATAAACATTTCCAAGCAGTAGGAAACTTTTTAGTCCAGCTAGTCCCTAACTGGTAATTAACAGAAGTTAAAGCTATAATTACATTTTCATTATCTGTAGATAATATTTTAGCCTGCTTTTTTGCTGCTTCTAATGCTGTAGTAATATCTTGCATATACCATTCTTTAATTTTGTAATCATCTATTTCAGTACCTACAGGATAGTCTTCACGTTCTGATGCAGTTAATAAATGACCAATACCACAAGTAGGTTTATTTAAGGTATCAAGATATACTTCGTTTTTATACCCTTCACGAAGTTTCATATGTTCATATAATTTTTTTTCAAAATTATCCATCATTCATTTCCTCCAAATCCAAATCTTGCTCCAAAATAATTTGTTACTGCAGTTTTTACATTTTGATCTGATGCTTCTTTATTAGATTTATAAAAGTCCATTGCACTAATAGCTTTATCCGCACCTCTTGAGTATAGTTCTTTTAAAGTATTCATACCACTATTAAGCTGCTGTCCAAACTGAGTATTACCTTTGGTTTGACTTGCAGGTATATTAGACGGATCAATTAAGCTATATCCATTATTACCATAATCCATCATATTAGTACCAGGTATACCGCTAATAATATCATTACCACCAATTAATGGTTTTACATTTACAACAGGTGTAGTTTGATTGGTTGTATTTGTTTGAGGATCGTATTCATAATCTTTCATACCATTTAAATAAAATGCTCTAATTTTATTTCTATCTATTAAATTTTTTCCACTACGTACACCAAGGTTAGCAGTAGGATTATTAGTTTGTAAATCGCCTTGTATTATTTTTACATAATTACTTAATTCTTCTCCAGAACTTAAACCTGTATAATTTTGAGCAAAAACATTAGCGTCTTGATTTGATTCAGACCATTTTCTAGCTACAACATCTTTTAATGCAGCTTTACCGCTTTCCAAAGAATCAAACTTAGTGTGAAATCTAGTTATGCCTTGTGCGTCTTTATAGCTTTCTCCCTTACTTGCTCCTTTATATTTATTTTCAATACCTTCAAACCATTGTAAATTTCCAGGATTATTATTTTCTACAGCTACAGTAGAAGCTCCACTAGTAAACCCTTCTGCTTTCATAACAGAATCTACAACAGAGTTTACAGCTCCTTCTCCTTTTATATCTCCTACAAGCATATCTTCGCCTCTTTCTGTACCTCTTGCAACTGCACCAGTTTTTAATCGTTGAGTTTTAAAATAATTTCTAAATGCTCTATTGTCAGATCCACCATGAAGCTCTTGTAATTCAGGATTGTTTTTAAATTCTGCTTTTGCATCTTTTCTTTGTTTAAAAAATTCTGTTAAAGGTGATGCTGTATCAGCTATAGATCCACCTATTCTAGCACCCATAATCATAGATGGTCCATAAAAAAGTGCTTTACCTAATAAACTATCTTCAAATTCTGTACTTCTTTCTACTTGTTCTTCCATTAACTGCAAACTAGTGTCACCTAATATACTTCCTATTGTTTTGTCTCTTGTGCTTTCTTCAGCCATTATACTTCCTCCAAGTTTGTTTTCATCCATCTTTCTGCAACTTTAATATATAAAAAACTACCAGCGTCGTTTTCCACAACAACACGATCGCCACTGAAACCTTCACTATTATCTGGTACTTCTGATTGTACCTGAATAGGTGTTTCCATAGAGTCTTCTACTTCAGTAACTTTAGAAGATTGTTTTCTTAAAATGCTTAATATACTTTCTCTTAGCATTTATTTCTTTTTAATTTTTTTAATCTTACCGTTATGTGTTCTAGCAAATTTATGTGTTTTAGTTTCTCTAATTAAAGTACCTTTATAACGTTTGCCACCCCATAACCAACTTACTGTTTTAGCCATTATTTCTTTTTACCTTTTTTAGTAGTTTTTTTCTTTTTCTTTTTAGGTGGTCTACCAACCTTACTTCCATATGTTCCTTTACCGTACGGCATAATCTACCCCTTTACCATTTTACTTTATCTGCCCAATATGCTGCAGACATTTTGCCTTTAGCTATATTCTTTCCATGTCTTGCTTTAAAACTTTTTCTACGCATTTTCTGTTTGCGTGATTCACCTTTTTTAGGTTTACCAGCAGTCTTAACGCCCTGCTGTCCAAAACGTATAGTCTTTACCTTATCTCCAACTTTTGCAACTACTACGTGCGATTTTTTAGGATGACTAGGTGTACGTTTAGGTTTATTATAACCAGATACTCCAGCTCTAGTTAATCTTGAATCTTTCTTTTTAGCCATTATCCTTGTCCTCTTTTACGTTTTTTATAATACTTGCTACTTAATTTATTACCGTATTTAGTACGTTTTCCACGACCTTGTCTAGTTTTTTTCTTTGTAGATTTTCTTGTTTCTACAGATCCAAAACCTTTTCTCACCTAGCAACCTTTTCTCTAAATACTATTTGTATATCATTTATAGTAAAATCTTTATGTATAGTACCAGACCCAGCTGCGTATATTTGCAGTCCAAAACTAGTTATATGTTTAAACAAACTATTACTAACTTGTATTTTCTGCGTTTGGAAATCTGAACTAGTGTTCGTTAAAGCTTGCGTAGATCCTGCCGCTAGAGTATCTGAAACCTCAGTACCATTTCTACTTGCAAATCCTTTAATTAATACGTTTTCACCCCTTCTATAGTTAATGTATACATTTACTATGCTTTTATTTACAGAAGGACTTTCCATATCATATTCTTTTGTTTTTAATAATATTTGACCGTTAGCTGTAAATGCAGCAGGATCATTATTCCACTTACGCAATTTTACTCTATTATTAGGTGACGATCCATTACGTTCTATTGCATATATTAAATCTCCACTATTAATAGTAATAAAGTTGGCAATGTCTGCATCAATTGCTCTAGTAGTCTCATTAGAAGAATTTGCATTTTTATCAAAAGTTAATCCTTCAGACCAGCTTTCTGATTTTATATCATACTTTAATATTTGACCAGAAGGATTTGTAATTATTAATTCCTTGCTTTCAGGTAAATATCCTATTTGACTTTCAGAAAAACCAGCGTCTACAGCACTTCCTCCTAATTTGTCGTATACGCTTTTAAAACGACCTTGACCCATCTTAGACATATCTAAGTCTAACAAACGTTGACCATCATATAAATATACGCCTTGCCTGTTGAACCAAGCAACAAAGCCTGGGCCACTAGTAACATGATACTTATGTTCGCACCCTTTATAATCTAATGTAGACTCTACAAACTCTAAATCTCTTTGACAGTTAATAATAAAAAGTTTTTGTTTTTTAAACTGTAACAATTTACTATTTACAGTTGCTAAATGTATAATTTCATCTCCGTCTTCTATAGCAACATCTAAAAAACTATTACTAGGAAAATAATCAAACTTATTTGGTAATGACTTTAAAACTCTATCGTTTTTTACTATTAATTTATTGTGTTCATCATAATATCGTACATTACCAGCGTACACTCTTCTATTAATAGTTACGCTTGATTTAAAAGTAGTTAATTCTCTTCCGATAGCAGTAGGAAATTTAGAACCAGTATATGGTTCAAGCACAGATAGTTTTGATAGTACAACCCCTTTAAATTTACCTGTAACAGCGTTGTAAGCATTTGAAGGAAATATAAAATTATATTTACTAGAATTTAAATGTATATCTCCAAATCCAGCATAATCTTTTTCTCCGCCATATCTTAATCCTTTTTCAAAATCTACTTCGCATAATAAATATTTAGGACCAACATTACCACTACCCGATACTACTGCACTAGTCCCTTCTGTATAATTATTAATTCTAGCCCAATATATTTTAAAACCAGAGTATCTATTTTTACGTTCACCCATTCTACCACAAAGCATTAAATGTAAATTTTGATTCTTATCTGCATGATTACTATCTGTAATATCTTGTTTAGCTGTTCCTAAAAAAACAGGTGACGACTCTTGTGCGTTTAGTCCGTCTTGATTCCGATATACTAAAGTACAAAACAAACCATATCTATAGTTTGTGCTAACAAGTATATTAGCATTAGTTGGTTCCGTAGAAGCACCATTATTAAAATAAGCTATAACAGACATAGATCCTTTATCTGTACTATTATAAACATCATATTGGTTGAGTTCATTATTTAAACCTGTCTGAGTAGGTTGTGTTAATTCATCACTGGTATCAACTATAATATTATGATAATGAAAAACTTCTGATTCATACACAGGATCAAAAAATTGTGGCCAATGCAAATCTTCAACGTCGTAGTCTATTCCATCGCTAGTCCCTCCAGACACAGGTTTTAAATAAAGATCTTCCGTACTATACTCTTCTACGTTATTTACAATGCTTTCACTAGTTGTGCCTCCAAGTCTTCTAGTAAAATCGTAATACTCAAACACTTTAGGTTTATTAGTTCCACCTGTTGTTTTTGGTATTATTCTTGTTGTACCATCTAAAGTATATAAACCTATATCAGATGCAGTATCTCCATAATCTATTGTTTTGGTAGCCATAGATCCATTACCAGTAATATCTATTAACCTAACTAAACTATCTGCCTTATCATTTATCATAATATATTCATTGGGACCAATAGATTCATCATCTACGTCTCTATCTAAATTTACATTATGCAATCCAGTTCCATGCGTTAATGTTTCTAAATAATTACCGCCTACACCTATATCTCCAGTGTATGGTCCATCTACAGACTCTCCAAAGACTGTTAACTTACCAGGAATTTCATTGTTCATATTATCTGCACGTTGAAACTCGTTAGGTGCTAAGTCTCTTGGAGTAGTCTTTTCATTAAGACCACCGCTAAAGTTGTTAATATTTAATATTTTTTTTGGCATTAATATCTCTTTGAAGAATCGGCAAGTTTAAATAAAGTATTTTTTTGACCTTTAATACCTCCCATTCCAAAATTATCTCCTAAAAAATAACCTAATTTTCTACCAGTTAATCCATCTTTTAAGCTACCAGCTTTTTCAGCTTTTTTAGCTAAAGGGTTTTTCTTTCTTGTGCTAATCATAGTTTTACCTTTTTGTTTCTAGTTACGTCCATCATTGTTTTTAATTTTTTCACTTTTTTCTTTTTAGCAGTAAAGTTATACTTTCTTCTGCTATTGTTTGTAGAAGTGCCTTTTACGCTATCTGATATAGTATTAGTTGTTTCCATCTATTATATCACCCCAAACAGTTGTCTTGCCGTCAATTATTTCTACTACTTCTACTTTAAACTCACCATTGTCAAACCAATCAACAATAGCAAATGCATGAGCCCAGTTATGCAGTCTACCACGTAACCATTTATTATCTTCGTGTGACATATTTTTTAAACACCCTAAAGACCAAGCAGCTATATTGCCGCCTAGCTTTGTCTGTGTATGTCTTTGAAGATCGTGCGTATGTCCATACATAACATTTTCTCCATACGTTTCTAAATGTTTCTTTGCGTGATACGTTGTTGCAAACGCACCGTGAAAGAAAGCTAACTTACCCACCTGGATAGGTAAGTTATACTCCGTATACTTATATCCTCTTTCTTTTATTTTACACGCTTTAAAAAATGTATAATCGTTAAGATAGGGATACTTGTTAGCGAAATTATCCAACCAGAGATCGTGATTACCTTGAAGGAGATACTTTTCTTTACATCCAACTTTTTTAAGTATTTCATCCCATTCATCTAGTCCTTTGTTCACTAACCTTATTTCTTCATCCACTAAAGGTAATTGAAACTCTAAAGGTGGAAGTTTTTTGTCCTTATATTTCCAGGCAGAACAAGACTCCCATTCACCTACGTCTCCCAAATTAACAAAGACATCAGGTTTTATTTTTAATATTGCTTGTTTTACACATTCTACTGCAGCTCTATTCTCTAAAGGATAATGCTGATCAGGTATAACAACGCCACGTTTTTTGAGTTTCAATGAAACCTCCTATTATTTAAGTGCTTTTTTAATTTCTGCAAACAACTTGTCGTCTAATTTATTTGAAGACTTAGCAACTAAGTGCTCTCCTAAATGTAATACGATAGCTTTTAATACTTTTTCAGTACCTAGTTTTGCAAGTAATTTACCTAAAATTGGTCCCATTATTTTACCTCACAATCCTTTTCACAAGCTTCAAGGCCTTTCATATATCCCTGATGCTCAATGATCATTTGTTTAATTTCTGCTAATCTAGCGTTAGCACTTTCTAGCTCTTTAACAAGTTCATTGTGCTGCTCAACCAGTGTTTCCATTTTAGATTGTGCTTCTTGTTTTAGATCTACTTTTTTTTCTTTAGACATTGATTTCTCCATGTTATTTACTTATACAAACTTATTAATTTTTTTATATACAAATCAATAAATCTATTTTACTTGTTTTCTAATGCTTTCTATAATAGTTTTTTCATCAAAACTCATAGAAATACCAGGTTCAAATCTTTTTACTTCTACACCTTCTTTAAGTACAATAATAGTAGGAACAATATCTATGTTCCATTCCTTTACTATCACAGCACCAACTGTTTTGTTTTCAATATCTATTTCAGCTATATAACACAACTTATCTAGTTGCTCTATATCAACTCTGTTCTGGTAGTTCCAAGATGCATTGATCTGTACTACTGCACACTTTTGTATATTCAATGCTTGTATCTGCTGAAAACTATCCAAAGATACTGATTGCGAATATAGCGACGAGGTAAACAACCCAAGTCCCAATAACCACATACTTATCAATTTTTGCATAATCCATCCTAGTTGTTATTCATGTTCAGTAAAGTCTCGTTGATACTTCTGGTATCTTCTTTAATATCGTCTACCTTATCTTCAAGTGCTTCTACTTTGTCTTCTGTATTCATAATACTGTTACGTATCATTTGATCTTTTAAATCATACTCTGTTCTACTTACAGGAGGTTCTGGTAATTCTTTAGCTTCTTCTATATCAGCTTGCAAATTATACCAAAGACCTACTACCATAAATATAGAAACTCCTACACTAATAGCAGTCTCTATGCTTAGAGTAAACTTACTATCTTTATTTACTTCCATTGTTGTCTCCTATAATAAGCCTAATACCATCGCTATAACAATACCAACAGCAGTAATACGTGCAATGTTTTGTTCATTAGTACGTACTCTACCATTTTGCTCTTTAACTAATTCTTTAATCTCTTTTATATCGTGATAAATATCAATTACTTGAGCTTCTATTACAGCTACTCTTTCAGCCATTTGTTCTCTGTATTCACTAACTTTCATAATTCTTCCTATGGGAATGGTGGATCTCCGCCACCACCGCCGCCTCCACCGCCGCCGTCATCATGAAATAATCCTCTTACTTCACTCATTGCGTATGGTGCATCTTCTACTCCTGGAGATGGACTACCACCAGTCATATCTCCACATTTACCACCACTAGAAGAAAACGTAAGTCCTCCTCCACCTATCATTAGGTGTTTAAGACTTAAATTGGTACTTTGTTGACAACCAGTGCCTGTTTTAATATCAGCACCTACACTAGCTATACCAAAATTTGTTGTCCCTATTGCTGGTAAACCCATTTATTACTCAGCGTCTCTTATTGCTATATAGTCTGCTAATTCTGCTTCACACTGAGTAAGCTGTGCTTCTAAATCAGCTTTATGTCTTTCACAATCTGAAATAGCACTATTAACATCTTTAGTTTCTTCCCAATCCAAAACAGTAACATCATTACCGTTTGGGTTTTTCATAACTCTTGTATGTTTAATTGAAACCATTTTTAGGGATTCAACTGATTCTACTGCAGTTTCTACTGCACTTATTACTTTAGCCATTTAACTTCTCCTTGAGTTCGTTTATTTGTTGTTGTTGTTCTTGTACTGCTT
>MDSV01230795.1_pt1 | contig 13366 bp, 10 predicted proteins | sample 810851 | NCBI WGS metagenome assembly MDSV01 (sample SAMN05326640, study PRJNA326480) | marine metagenome | isolation source: seawater | place: Atlantic Ocean: North East | collected 2012 | reverse complement strand
GCCGCCGCCGCGCGGGACGCGGCGGCGTTCCGCGCGGCGGCCGAGAAGTCCACCCGGGATTTGAACCGCGTGACCCGCGCGGCGGAGGCGGAGATCGAGGAGGCGAAGCGCGGCGCGGACGCGCTGCGCGCGGAGCTCGACCGCGCCGCGCGCGACGCGCGCGAGCGCGAGAAGGCGCACGCGGCGGACCTGAAACGGCGCGAAGCCTCGTTTGAGGCGCGAGCGGAGAAGGCGAAGAAGGAGGCGCGGGCGAGCGCGGCGCGCGTCTCGGCGAGCGCCGCCGCGGACCTCGAGGCGGCGCGCGCGCGCGAAGGGAAGCTGCAGGCTTCGCTGAAGCGCGCGGAGGCGAAGGAACGCGAGTTGAAGCGGGCGCACGACGCGCTGCTCGAGGCGCAGAGGAACGCGCGCGCGGACGGCGTCGAGGGGAACGTCTCGGCGCCTCCCGGCGGGTCCGGCGGGTCCGCCGGGTCGGGGTCCGCCGAGACGACGGACGCGTACGCGAGCGCCGCCGGGTCTTGGCCTTCGACCGACGGCGACGCCGCGGAGGCGGATTCCGCCGAGGATGCGCTCGAGCGCCTGCGTTCGGAGGCGGCGCACGAGCGCGCCGCCGCGCTGGAGGAGCTCAGGGCCGTACACGCGGCGGACCTGGAGACGCGCGCCGCCGCGCTTCGCGCGACGCGCGAGCAGCTGCAGCAGACGTCGCAGGAGGTGGCGTCGCTGCGCGAGCAGCACGAGCGCTCGTCGCGCTCGGCGCGCGACGCCGAGCTCGCCGCCGCGGAAGCCGCCGCCGAGGCGCAGGCGCGCGCCCGCGCGGCCGAGGCGACGCGCGAGGCGCTTCAGGACGCCGTATCGCTGGCGGTGGCGTCCGGCGCGAGCGAGGCGGAGTTGATCGAGGCGATGCGCAAGCGCGGCGTGTCGGTCGAACGCACGGGCGCGGGGTTGACCGTGCGACGCGATTGAGACCTTCATCGACGGGGGCGATTTTTTTCTCGTACGGTGGCGAAAACAAAACGCGCGGCTCCTGCTCACTACACTACTCTGCCTTGATTGTCGCCGCGGTGTCCAGTCTCCTGGTCACGCCCCGCTCGGCGAGGTCGGCTATGCTATTCAGGAACGTCAACACCTCGCCCGGGTTCTTCACCGAAAACGCGGCGCCGGACGGTTTCGGCACCGACGACACGATGATCCCGCACCCGGCGCCGTTCGGGAAGCTTCGCAGTTCGTGGAACGCGTCTTCGTCGGTGTGGTCGTCCCCGAAGTACAGACTCAAAACCGAACCCGGTTCTTTGTTTTTCGGGTCCTCGTCCAGACCGAGCTGCCCCAGCAAGTAACTCAACGCCTTCCCTTTGTCCCACGCGACGCGCGGCTTCACCTCGAACACCTTGCGCCCCTCGCACCGCTTCAGGCGGTCGGGATCGGCGGCGACGATGGCGTCGACCGCTTCCTTACATCGGGTCCAGTCCTCCCTGTTCTCGCAGTTGCGGTAGTGCACGGAGACGCAGAACTTGTTGTGGTCCACGGTCGCGCCCGGAATGGTCGCGATCGCCAGAGACGCGCGCTGAAAAACGTCGTCCATCACCGCCGGCGCCCACGGCGCGGGCTGGTGCATCTCGCGCTGGTTTCCCGGCGCGGAGTCGTCGCTCGTCGCCGTCGCCGGCGCGACGATATCCAGCCCGTGGCTCCCCGCGTAGTACAGCTCGGGGAGCTTCACGAAGTCGTACACCTTCTCTCTCGACCGGCCGCTGATGATCGCGGTCGGGTACAGAGACGCGACGCGCCGAACCGCGTCGCGCATCTCGCTCGTCATGAACGCGCGCTCCGGTTGGTTCACGATTTCCGAGATGGTCCCGTCGTAATCGAGAAACACGGCGAGCAGCTTCCCGCGCGCCATTTGTTCAAACGACTCGAAGTGCTCCACCGCGGACGGGTGGTGCGTGGTCTGCGCGTAGTGAAAGAAAAGGCGTTTTCGGTCGGTGAGCGGTGAGCGACGCAGCGCGTCCCGCGCGCGCGCGCGCGTCGTCGGTCAGTCGAGAGGGGTCGGGGAGGTTCAGACGCGAAAAACGTTTCTTCTTTCGCGGCCGCGACTCGGGACCGACCGCCGCACCCCGACACGGGAGGATGGCTTTTTCCTCTCCTCTCGGGACGAAAGCTCGCGTCGAAGCGCCTCGAGCGCGTCGAGGGACGCACCTTCCAGTCCTCGTAGTCCGTCCAGTACTTCTCCGTCGGTCGGACCCTGCCCACGTCCGTCGCGGACGCGGACGCGGTGCTCATTCCGCCACACCCTTCGCTCCGCGGGCGCGACCGGTAGGGCAAACAAATGTCGGTTTCTCCCAACGGCAACGAGGGATGGGTCGCGGCGCCGAGGGAAGCGCTGGGGGGCGCGTGCCGCGACGGCGTGCGTTTGCGCGTGCGCCGCGGGCGGTCGCGAGCGCGCCGCGAGCCGAGCGCTTTCCGGGGACACGCGCGGAACCGGCGGGAGGGGGCGGGTGTTTGGGAATCGCGACACCCCCCGCGCTTCTTTCGTTCGCTTTCCCTCGGCACCGCGGCGAAAAAAGTACGACAGACCCAGCCGCGCAGCCAGGGTGATTGCCCGTGAAAAAGCAGACGCGACGTTTCTCGCGCCTTTTCCCCGGTTTCCGGTTGGCGATCTCCGTTAGGTGTGAGTCAGCGATTTTCGCCTTCTTTTTTGTGCTTTGTTGTGACTGCAAACGCGTTGACGAGATTTTCGGAAGATCTTCGTCGATCTCGATTTTGATTCGCTCTGGGGATGCGAAGAAGATTACTGATTCGGTGGAACGCGCGACTCGAGAACGACAGTCTGATTCCCCCGTGTTTTCCCCGAACGACCTCCTTCACGGCTTCGAACGGTGGACTGCGCCCGCGTCTCAATCTGGCGCGGTGCAGGCGCCAGAACGCGACGCGCCGGACTCGTCCGCGCGAAGTGAGCTCGCGGGCGACTCGGACGGAACGGGTTCGGGCTGTGTGCATAGTCGGGGGACGCACGGCACGTCGCGTCGCACGGCACGTCGCGCGCACGAACCGCGGCGGGCGGCATTGGTCGCTTCTCGCGGGGAAAGCAACGCGCGACGCACCGCGCGGCTCCGACAGGCACGGAGGACGAGGCGACGCGGTAACGCGTCCGGGAGCGCATCGAGCGCGTGACTGAGGCGAACATGCAGGGAGTCCAGGGTACAGGTACGCGATCGAGCCGGTCGGGGGCGTTTCACGCGCCGGTTTCCGGGCGCGGAGCGCGCTTTTCCGACCATCGGCGTTCGCAGGCCGGCGGACGAGTTGCGTGTCCGTCCTCTCGGTCTGGGGCCAACGTCGCCTCGTTCGCCTCCGGCGCGGCGCGCGCGAGAACGCCCGATTCGACCGCCGCGGCCGAACACCCGACACCCGACTGACCTTTGCTCTACCCTTCCCACCGCGAACAGTCGTGCCGTTCGACCACTCCTCGGGGGTGGACCACCCCGGGTCGGGGCACGCCATGATGCCCGCGAATCAGGAGTACTTGGTGCGCAACCGCGACGCGCTCGTTTCCGGGTTTTGCGCACTGGTTGGTCTTCACGCCGCGAATCGCGCGCAGACACCGCCGCGCGATTAAAAAAACCGACCGTCCGTCATTCTCGCGATTCTTCAAAACGCCGACGCTCACCGTCGCGCCGTCGCTCTCTCTTTTCCTCACCACACCGACAGCGCGCGTACGCCGCGTACGGTGACCCGACCGCGTACTACGGCGGCGCGATGATGGCGTACGGCGCGCAGCCCGGCGCGGCGGCGATGGGCGGCGCGCCGGCGCTGGTCTCCGGCGTCGCGTCGGCGCGCGTGATGCTGCCGAGCGAGATGGAGGAGGAGCCGGTGTACGTCAACGCCAAGCAGTACCACGGCATCTTGCGGCGCCGAGCCGCGCGCGCCAAGGCTGAGTCTGAGAACCGCCTGATCAAGAGCCGCAAGCCGTACCTGCACGAGAGCAGGCACAACCACGCGCAGCGCCGCGAGCGAGGCGCCGGGGGGCGCTTCCTGACGAAAAAAGAGCTCGCCGAGATTGCGGAGAAGCGCGCGCGCGAAGCGGAGGGCGGCGGAGACGCCGCCGCGCCCGAGGCGCCCGCCGCGGCCGCGAACGGCGCGCGCGCGCGACCCGACGCCGAGAAGAAGGCGAAGGGCGAAGCCGAGAGGAAGGGGAAGACCACCGGGAAACGCGCCGACGCGGAGGGCGAGAACAAGCCGGGCGCCAAGCCGGCGAAGCGGTCGAAAAAATAAAATCCGCGAGGCTCCTCCTCCGGGGAGGCGCGGCGGCGCCTTACGTCGTTCGCGCGCGTCCGCGACCGCGTCGAGACGAAACGGCGGCGGTAATAAAACAGTAAAACGCGCGATACGCACGTATTAATACCGCATCATGCGTCGTCCCGCGTCGACGGCCCACGTGTGTCCGTCGTCCGAGAGCGCGTCGTCTTCTCGCCGCGTCTCCGCTTTCGTCGCGCCGACGACGCGAATGACTGAAAAAGACGGCGTTTCTGTTGTTTTTCAAACGTGGCCCGAGACGACGTGGCGTCGCTTCTCTCGCCGTCCGCGCGCAGGTCTCGGCGCGCGGCGCGATGTCCGCGCCGTGTCACCCGGCGCTCGCGGCCGCGGCGCTCGCGCTCGCGGCGCTCGCCGCGGTGTGGGCGCACATCTTGTCGCCTTCGTTCGGCGGAACGAACAAGTGCGAGATGACGTACATGCGACCAGGGTACCTCCCCGTGCCTCTCCCGGCGACGCTCGCGAACGACCGGGGGTACGCCCTGTTTCTGTACAGAGAGGGGATGATGCGCGCCTCCTCCGGCGACGCGCGACGGGAGGTGGGACGACTCGGCGCGCCGAGTCCCGACGGGACGCGCGCCACGCCCGCGATCTTCCTCCCCGGGAACGGCGGGAGCTTCAAGCAGGTTCGCAGCGTGGGCGCGGAGTCGCACCGCATCTCGGCCGAGAGGGCGCGGGCGGAGACCGCGCGACGCACGCGAGTTTTCTCGCGCGAGGCGGACGAGACGACGCGGAACGATGAGACGGACGAGTGGGATGAGAAGGATGAGACGTTCGATACGACCCCGCGTTTGGACTGGTTCGCGGTGAGTTTCGGGGAGGAGCTGAGCGCGTTCAGTGGCGCGCTGCTGGAGGACCAGACGACGTTCGCGGCGCGGGTCATAGAGCACGTCGCGTCGCTGTACGCCGAAGACACACCTCCGGGACGCGACGCGGAAAAAAAAACAGGCGACGCGGAAGCTTCACGAGCGCGCGCGGCGCCGCGAGCGAGCGCGCACGTCGTCGTTTTGGGCCACAGCATGGGCGGGCTCGCGGCGCGCGGCGCGCTTCTGGACTCGACGAGGCGAGACGCGCTTCTGGACTCGACGAGACTCGATTCCGGACCTCCCGGTGACATGTATAGCCGCGACCTCGCCGTGACGCTCATCACGCTCGCGACGCCGCACGCGTACTCGCCCGCGACGACGACGAAGGGCGCGGCGAGGCGGCTGGCGCGGCTCAACGAGGCGTGGCGGGCCGGGAAGGATTCCGCGTCGGAGCGCGTGGCGCTCGCCTCGGTCACGGGCGGCGACCGCGACCGGCAGGTGCTCGCGTCGCACGCGTCCATCGCCGGCGTCGTCGACGCGCGGTTCGGGTTCGAGGTCGAGGCGGGCGACATGCCGAACACGCCGACGGACCTGAGCGCGGACCACCGGTGCGTCTTGTGGTGTAACCAGGTGGTCGCGGCGGTGGCCAACGCGGCGTTCGACGCGGCGCGCGTCGAAACCTCTTTCCAAGAGTCTTTCCGCGACGCAGACATCGGAGACGGCGCTGAGGGACGCGGTGTGAACGTATCGCGGCGTATCGCGGCGACGCGGGCTCGGCGCGCCGCGCTCGCGGCGCGGCTCGTCGGTGACGAAAAAGGCGAGCGAACGATGCGCGCGCGAAAAGAAGCGCGTCCTTTTTTCTCCGCGCGAAGCCTCGCTCGGGGGGCGCTGCGTTGGACGCCTTCGCTGGTCCCCGCGGCGGCGGCGGCGGCGTTCGCGCGCGCCGGCGCGGCGAGCCCGCGGCTCGCGACGTGCGACCTACGCCTTCGCGGTGGCTTCGTTCGCGAAAAGATGGCTTCATCCGGGCGCGGCGACAGGGGCGAGTCTCGAAGACGACGAGAAGATGCGAAGACAAGCGTTCTCGTCGGCGCCGGCGCGTTTTTTTTCGCGTGCTCGGCGGTTTTGTGCGCGTGGCTGCCCGCGGCGGGCGCGGCGGCGGGGGCGGGGGCGCGCGTCGTTTTCTCGGCGCGGGCGGCGCGCCGGGACGAGCGCGCGATGTACCGCTGCGTCGCGCACGTCGTCCCCGCGCTCGCCGCGCTTCCCTCCGCGGTGGCGGCGGCGCTCTGCGCGTGGCACGCGGCGGCGCTGCCGGCCCACGAAGGCGCGCTCGCCGCGAAGCTCGCCGTCGCGCTCAAGTCGCCTTTCCTGCGCAGGGGCGAGGACGCGTGGTGGGCGCTCGCGGCGGCGGCGCCCGCATGGCTCGAGGCGGACCCTCCGACGCTCGCCGCCGGCGAGCTGGCGCACCCCCTGGCGGACGTGCTCGAGTCGGTGGCTCTGTACGCCGCCGCCGCGGTGGCGGCGGGCGCGGCGGTCCCCGGGCGCGCGCACGAGGCGCAGACCGCCGCCGCGCTCGCGGGGGTGGGCTCCGCCGCCGCCGCGCTTTTACGGCGGCGGCGCGCGTTTTCGGGACGCGGAGGGCGAGGGTTCGAGAACCGCGGCAAGACGAAGACCGGATGACAAGACGAACGACGAACGACGAACGACGCGAAGCGCGAAACGCGGCGACGACGCGTGGCGCGTTCCGTCGGTGGCGCGTCGCGCGCCGAGCGCGCGCGGCGACGCGCCGCCGCGGTACGTGGAAATGTACAGTAGAAACAGGATCGATTTTCTGTCTCGATGCTTTTCATTCATAAAAAGTCCCGGTCGGTCGACCGAGGCCCGAGGGGAGACGAGCGGAAACACGACGCGTGCAGTTTCTCCGTCTCCGCGTTCCGCCCGTCATACCGACGCGCGTCGTTCCTCGACACGCATCTTCACGCTTACACGATGGCCTCCATGGCGAAGTTCAGCGTCGCGCCCAAGGTGGCGGCCGCCCGCCACGGTCGCTTCGCGGGCTCCCGGGTGAGCAAGGTGCGTGCACCCACGCGCGATTCCGGCATCGCTCGACGTGGCCACGTTTTCGGATAGGGACGCCCGCGAGGCGCAACCCCCCCGCCGGGGACGGCGCTCCGCGATGACCTCGATCGAGTGGCGAAGGCGCCGCCGCGACCGCGAGTCGCGCACGTGCCGCTCTTTTCCGCGCGCGCCTCCTGCCGGATCATCCGCGGTCGACGAGGTCGCCGCCCGCGTCCCCAATCGCGCGTCCGCGTCGAGGCGTGGGCGCGCGTCTCGGCCCGCTTCCGCAGCTCGAGACTGGCTTTTTCGCGCGTCGGACCACGGCTGACCGCGGCTCCCCCTCTCGCTTCCTCAGGTCACCAACGGCGGTGTGGTGTGCATGGTCCAGAAGGACAAGCAGCCCGAGTGGTTCCCCGAGGCGAAGGTGCGTCCCGACCCGTCACGTCGGTGTTCTCGCGCGCGCGACCCGCCATCCGACGGGGCGGAAGCGCGTCGGATGCGAAAAAACCCTAAAACCTCAGCGCGCGTCCGACGTCGTCCTTCGCGGCGCCGCCGCGACGAAAATCCCGCGCGTCAAAGACGCGTCGCTAAACTCTTTCCCCCTACGCGACGCGTTTCTTTCGTTTCGCGACGCAGGTGTTCTGCAACGGCGAGGAGGTGATGACCGTGGGCGGCACGCAGGCGGAGTACGTGGTGGACATCTGGTCGGGGAACCACCCGTTTTTCCTCGGCAAGTCCACCGCCATCATGACCAACGCGGGTCGCGTCTCGCGCTTCGGCGACCGGTTCGGCGACCTCGGCGCGCTCTCCGAGGTGGAGACCATCGACGACGTCAAGGCGGACATCGCGGCGGAGGAGGCGGCGAACAACTGAGCGCACGCGCGATTCTTTTTTGTCAATACGTAGAGCGACGAATTGTCGACTAAAAGCGCGCGTATTCGCGTATTCGCGCGTCGCGCGACGGCGTTTTCTCTTCACGCGAAACAACGTCTCGTCGCGTCGGCGCCGCGAGCGCGCTTGTCGCGGGAGGGACCCGCCCTTTCGACGGGTCTCCTACTCACTCGGCGCGCTGAAGATGGTCTCACCCCAAGCCTTGGTCTCGAGCGCGCCCGCGGGACGCCCGAGCCCGCCCGTCGCCCACTCGTCGCTGGTGGGCTCGTCGTGCTGCAACGGCTTGCGCTCGCGCTCGGGCTCGGGCGCCGCCGTCTTCTTCTCCTTCTTCGGCGCCGGGGCGGCGGTCTGCGCGGCGTCGCGGCGCGGCGTTCGGTTCGTCGACAATTTTTTTTCGCGCGAGTCGTGACGTGGGAACGGGTGGGTCTCGTCAGCGAAAGGCCGGGTCCCACGTCTCGAACGTCCGCGCCCCGGCGACTTTTTCTTTTCGCGACGCGACGCGCGCGATTCGGTTTCGGCATTCAGTCGTCGCGCACCTTCGCCGCGGCGGGCGCCGCGGGCGCGGGCGCCGCCGCCTGCGCCTGCGCCTGCTGGTCGTCCGGCTTCATCGCCGGGAAGAGCAGCACCTCCTTGATGTTCGCCGTGTCCGTGAGGAGCATGGTGAGCCTGTCCACGCCCAGCCCCCAGCCGCCGGTCGGGGGCAAGCCGTACTCCAGCGCCTCGCAGAAGGTCTCGTCGATGATCTGCGCCTCGTCGTCGCCGGCGTCCTTCTGCCGCGCCTGGTCGGCGAAGCGCTCGCGCTGCACCATCGGGTCGTTGAGCTCGGTGTACGCGTTGCACAGCTCGCGCTTGTTCACGAAGAGCTCGAAGCGCTCGGTCATGTCCGCCTTCGCGCGGTGGTACTTCGCGAGCGGGGACATGATCTTGGGGTGGTCGCAGATGAAGCCCGGGTTCATGCACTGCGACTCCAAGTACGTCGCCGTGAGCTCATCCAGCAGGCGCGCCGTGGTGAGCGGGGGGTTCGTCTCGACGCCCAGGCGCTCGCACGTCGCGCGCAAGTACGCGTTCGCCTCGTCGCTCTCGAGGGGCATGGGGATCTTGATGTCGAGCGTGTTCTCCAGGTCCGCGACCATGCTGAAGCGCTTGAACGGAGGCGTGAAGTCGATCTCCACCGGAGGCTCGTCCGGGCCGTTGGCGTGGTACATCACCTTGTACGACCCCTTGAGTTTCAGCACCATCCCGGAGACGAGCTCCTCGGTCATCCGCATGAGGTCCTCGTAGTCCGCGTACGCCATGTAGAACTCGCACGTCGTGAACTCGGGGTTGTGCGTCAAGTCGATGCCCTCGTTCCGGAACTGCCGCCCGATCTCGTACACGCGGTCCATGCCGCCGACGACGAGCTCCTTCAGAAACAGCTCGGGCGCGATGCGCATGTAGAGCGTCATGTCGAGGTCGTTGTGGTGCGTGATGAACGGCTTCGCCGTCGCGCCGCCGGCGATCATGTTCATCATGGGCGTCTCCACCTCGATGAAGTCCTGGTCGTCCAGGTACTTGCGGATGGAGCGGATGATGTTCGAGCGCGTGACGAAGATGTCCCGCACTTCGGGGTTCATGATCAGGTCCAGGTAGCGCTTGCGGTACCGCGTCTCCTGGTCCTTCAAACCGGAAAACCCGGGGAGCATGTGCAGACACGGCGTCAGCACCTCCAGGCGTTTCGGAAAGACGGAGAGCTCGCCACGCTTGGTCTTGCCGGGGTAGCCCACGACGCCCACGATGTCACCTCGGCGCGTGGACGTGTTAATCTTCTCGAAATCGTACTCCGTCGCGTTCTTGGCGTCCGCCATCACCTGGATCTTCACCCCGTCGCCGCGCAAATCGTAAAAGTACAGCTTCCCGCCGCTCGAGCGCTTGCTCATCAGGCGACCGGCGACGGCGACCGTCTCGCCCTCGCGTGTCTCGCCCTCGGGGATGTCGTTGAACTTCTGAATGAACGCAGGGAGCTGCGTGTCGACGTGGAACTTGTGCGGGTACGGGGTCTCGCCTTTCTCTTTGCGAGCCAAGACCTTGTTAATCCGGTTCGCCGTGTACTGCGTCGCGTCCAGCTCGCCCTCCTCCTCCTCGTCGGACTTCTTCTTCTCGACTTTGGGCGCTGCCGCCGCCGCCGCGGCTCTCTTCGCATCCTTCTCCGCCTTCGCCTTCGCGGTCGCGGCAGCCTTCAGGCGCTTCTTATACTCGCTGGCGTTCGGTGGTGGGTCGGCGGGAGGAAGCGCGTGGGACGGCGGTCAGCTTCTGGACGACAGCCGGTCGACGACGACGCCGCCGGAGCACGAGCGCCGAAAACGCTCGCGCGACGGCGTCTGAGCGCTCGGACGAAAAAAAAAAACAACCAACTCGTTTGATGGGCGGCGGCGCCGGAGCGCGAGACGCGATCCGATCGGTTTCGCGGAGCGAGCGTCCACCTGTCCCGTCTCGTGTCCACGCCGTTCTTCTCGCCGATCGATGGATGCTCGCTTCGCGCGCGTATGCGTCCGCGTTCGCGTTCCGAGCGTCGGCGTCCACCGTCCCTGGTCACTCGGACGGGCATGCGCACACCACGCGGGTGCGCTTGAAAAACTCGGCGCGTGCATGGCGCTCACCTCTTGCTGAGTTTTTCGCCCGGGAACTCGGGGTACTCCTTCGCCTCGGGAGGCGCGGTGGGCTCGGACATGGTGGGCTTCGCGGTTTCTTTCACCGGCGGGGGGGCAGCTTTCACCGGCTCGGGGGCGGGTTCCGGGACGGACGAAGGTTCAGGAGGGGTGGGTTCCTGTTGCTTGGAGTCTTTCCCGCCCATAAGAGAGTGGCGGATGGCGGTGCGGCGTTCGGCGAAATATTCCACCCCCGGTTGCTTTTCACTCTCGAAAAGCGCTTGTTTGCCTCATCTGGGCTGAACACCGCACTCGTCGCTGCCACCATGCGCGTCCCGTGTTCGCGCGCGATGCGCCGCCTCGCCTTCCTCGCCGTCGCGTTTTGTCTGCTCGGTGCCACCGTGGCGAGAGAGGCGCCCGCGCTCGGCGACCGCGGCCGCGCGCGCGTCGACGCGTCGGCCGACGGAACGTTCCACGCGTCTGACGACGACGCCCATCTCGGCCCCTCCGAAGACCGCGTCGCGTTCCTGCCCGGGTACGGCGTACCCCCCTTCCCCCAGTACTCGGGGTTCCTGGACGCCTCCGCCGCCGAGCCGGGTACGCACCTGCACTACTGGTTCGCGCGGTGCGAACAGAGCGACTGGGCGACGCGGCCCACCGTGCTGTGGCTCAACGGCGGACCGGGAAGTTCGTCCGTCTTGGGGTGGCTGCAGGAGATCGGGCCTCTGCTCATGAACCGCACGGGCGGGCTGATGCGAAACCCCTGGGCGTGGACCAGGCAGGCGAACGTTTTCGTGCTGGAGAGCCCCGCAGGTGTCGGGTACTCGTACTGCGAGGCACAGAGAGGCGGCGGGTCGTGCTCGAACACGGACAACAGCACGGCAGCGACGTCCCTCGCCGCGCTGGAGCGATTCTTCTTCGCAAAGTTCCCCTCGCTCGCCGCCAACGACTTCTTCGTCGCCGGCGAGTCGTACGCCGGGGTGTACGTGCCCACGCTGGCGCGCGCCATCGTGGAACGGAACGAACGCGAACGCGCGAATGCCAAACCGCCGATTCGTTTGGCGGGTCTCGCCGTCGGCGACCCGTGCACGGACAACGCGTTCCAGCGCGACTCCATGGACGCGCTGTGGTACGCCAACAAGCACGGGCTCGTCGCGGAGGAGGATTTTTCTCTGCTGTGGAACGAGTGCGGGCGCGGGGAGAAGCTCGCGCGCGCGCGGCAGCTGAGCCGCGGGCGATGGCACCGCGACTCGACCGCGGCGGACGGCGGGTGGCGGAGCTGGGGAGATGAGGCCTCCGAGAAGGACGAAATCGCGACAACCAAAGCACAGTCACGCTCCGTGAACGAAGACGAACGATCGCGCGGATCCGGCGCCGAACAAAAAAGCGCGAACAAAAACGCGCGTTGCGTCGCGGCGGCGCGCCGGTTCCGGCTCGTCGCGTCGGACGGCTTCTCGCAGAGCTGGCGCCTCGCCTGGCTCAACGACCTGAGCTTGTACGGCCCCGCCGCCGTGGTGGCGGACGATGTCCCGGGCACGCTGGACAACGACATGGCGCGCTGGATGCGGCGCGCGGACGTGCGCGCGGCGCTGCACGTGGAGGCGTCGCCGGCGCGATCCTGGCCCGGCCCGAGCGACGGGTGGCGCTACGAGAGCCAGTACGCGGCGTGCAACGATATCGCCGAGGAGGGCGCGCCGTCGATGGTTGATTTTTACCGGTACCTCGCGCCTCGACTGAACACGACGATCGTGTTCAACGGCGATACCGATCCGTGCGTGTCGTACGAAGGCACGCGCGCGGCGATTCGCGACGGGGTGGGGTTTAACAGGGTACGCGGCGGAGATCAGCGGCCGTACTTCGCGCGGCTGAGCGGCGCGGACGTCCAGACGCTCGTCGAGAAGCCGCTTCTGTTCGGGCCGGGTTTGTCCTTCCAGGACCCGGGCGTGCAGTTCGTGGGACACGTCACGACGTACGAGCACAACCTGCAGTTCGTCACCGTGCACGGCTCGGGGCACATGGTGCCTCAGTTCCGCCCGCGCGCCGGGGCGCACCTGCTGCGCAAGTTGCTGACTCGTTCGCCCTTCGCCCCGCCGCTCCCGGATGACGCCGCGCTCGCCGCCGAATCGGAGCGTGGCTTCCGCAAGCTCATGGACGCGTGGACGCTGGAGGCGCGGGGAGGGGAGTACGTGGACGGCGAAGACCGAGGGCCGGAGGCGGCTTCTGAGGCGGCGTGAGAGGCGGCGTGAGAGGCGGCGAGCGCGGGAGCGTCGAGGCTGGGCTGTTTCTTCTCACACATCCGCGTGTTTCGCGTCGCACTTTCTTTTTTTCGCCAGGTTTGTGCCCTGATGTCTGATGCAGGCGTCCTCGCAGTCTCTCAGTCGATGGCAGACGCGAAGATTCGCAGACTCGCTTGTCTCGGGCTGAGAAAGCCGTTTGAAAAATCTCGCGACGCGTCTCGCTCGGCCGCGCACACCTCCCCGCGCGTCGCTTCGGTGCGCCGTCGGGGGAGTCGCTGTCTCGTCCCGAGGCGGCTGTCTGTCGAGGGCTCGAGCCTCCCGTCGGGGCCCCGCCGCGCGCTCGGGGCATCATGGCGACCGCGCAGGCGACGAAGAGCACCATCACCCTGAAAGGCTCCACCGCGATCGTGACGGAGTTCTTCGGGTACGCGGTGAACAGCATCCTGTACCAGCG
>MDSV01026988.1_pt1 | contig 13366 bp, 11 predicted proteins | sample 810851 | NCBI WGS metagenome assembly MDSV01 (sample SAMN05326640, study PRJNA326480) | marine metagenome | isolation source: seawater | place: Atlantic Ocean: North East | collected 2012 | reverse complement strand
TTTTATTTGGTTATAAATCTTTCCAATATATTCTCCTAGAATTCCCAAAAAAATACTATTTACAGCTAATATTATTAGCATAATAAATATTTGAGTAGTAAAACCTGCAGGACTACTATTTGGATCAATAATTTTTTGAGCAAAGTAATAGATTAAACCAGCAACTGAAATAATGGCAACTGTTAAACCAAACAAAGTTGCGATTCGCAAAGGTGCTATCGTATGGTTTGTTATACTTTTAAATGATTCTGACATATATCTAAAAAAGGTAAATTTAGTTTTTCCAGCAAATCTTTTTTCTCTAGTATGTTCAATACCGCAACTTTTAAAACCTAGAGAATAAATAAAACCTCTTAGATAAGTGTCTCTTTCATCAATAGTTTTAATTATTTCAATAATTTTTTTGTCTATTAAAGAAAAATCACCTACATCATTTTTTAATTCAGAGTGACTTAAAAAATTAATTACTCGGTAAAACATTTTTCTTAGATTTTCTATAATAATATTTTCTTTTCTATTTTTTCTTACCGCATAAACATAATCATAACCTTCTTCCCATTTTTTAATAAAATCTTCGATTAATTCTGGAGGGTCTTGAAAGTCGCAATCTAATTGAATTGCAGAATCTCCCCTAGCAAGCTTATAGCCGTTTATAAGCGATCTTTCTTTTCCAATATTATTAGAAAAAGAGTAACATTTTACATTTTTATCAATTTCATTAATTTCTTTTATTATTTGAAAACTTTTGTCAGAACTTTTATTGTCTGTAAAAATAATTTCATAATTATATTTATTTTTATATTTATCAAATATATCAATTATTTTTTTATAGATTAATTTAATATTATCTTCTTCATTAAGTATTGGAATACAAATAGAAATAAGTTTTTTATCCATTTACAACTTAATATATATTTAATTTTAAAAACTTGTAGATAATTTTACGAATTATTAAAGAATAATTTATTAATATATTTATATTAATTTATTTTTTTAAAAAAACTTTCAACTAAAAAGATAAGACCTATAATAGCTGATGGAATAGCTCTGCTAATAAAAAAAACACCAATTAAAACTATTTGTTCAAGTGTGAATATTTGACCAAAGATTATAACTATAAAAAATTCTCTAAAACCTAAACCATTATAAGTTACTGGAATAAATCCAACTAAACAAACAAGGCTGACAAATGAGATAATGTTAAATATTGAAAAATCTTCAATATTTAAAAATGTAATAAAAATTTTAAAATGAATAAATGTAAGAATTATCGAAAAAATATTTATAATCAGAATTTTTTTTAAATTATAAAATTTTACAGTATATTTTAGAAACACATTTTTGATTGTCATAAATAAATTTACTTTTTTATCACTTAAGAAGAAAATTATTTTTTTAAAAAAAAATAAATAAATTAAACAAGATGCAATAATTAAGTAAACAAATATTAGTTCAATATCTTTCCAAAAAGAAAAAATGAAAATAGAAAAAAAAATATAGAAACTAATCTCAAATATTTTGTCAACAACCACTATTTCAATATTTTTTAAGTAATCAATTTTAAAATATTTTTTTAAAAGATGGATTTTCTTTAGTTCACCCAACTTTAAAGGAAGAATAAAATTCAGAAAACTTGAAATAAAAAAAATTTTTGACAATTTTTTACTATTTATTTCTGATGATAAGAGTAAGTTAAATCTTTTTACATTTAATAAAGTCTGAGCAATGCATATTGAGTAAGATGCAGCAAAAAAATAATTATTAAAATTTAGAAATAATAATTTAAATTTTTCATAATCAATTTTTTTTACAAAATATATTATTAATATGAAGCTAGTTAAAAAAATAACACTAGAAATAAAATTTTTTTTATTGATTATCATTTTTATTATTTAATAAAAATTTATCTAAATTTTCATAATTCTCGAAATTATATTTAATTTCAATTTTATTTTTATTATTTAAGTTAAAATTTATAAACTTAATTATTTTGGAAAACTTAAAATCACTAAAAATTTTTATAATATAATTATAAATTTTTAAAATTATCAATATGAAATAAAATATACCCTTCGATTTTTCTTTTAATGATATTTGGTCAATTTTTTTATTAATAAATTTTGAAAAAAATTTATTAATAAATTTTTCTACTTTTGAAATTTTAAATTTTTTTTCTAAAAATAATAGCAAATTGATTTGATTATCAGTAAGTGATTTATTAATTTTGTTAGAATTTATTTGATTTAAATTGACAGTCGTATTGAAAATTTGATTCATGGTATTTAAATTTTTTGAAAAAAATTCGTGTTTAAATAAATAGTATTTATCTTTAAAATTAGTATTTAAAAAATCGATAAGCTCATTGTAATTTAATTTGCTTAAATCTATATTAGGTTGTGACTCATTTTTTATAAAGCTATCAAGTGAAATATAATATCCTTCTTTAACAAATTGGTTATATTGGGATTTTACAAAGCTTGAATGCTCTCTAATAAAAATTAGAATTTTTGGTTTATCAAAGAAAAGATTTAGGTAATGTAAATATTGATGGAGTTTATTTTTATTTTTGTAAAATAGAACGTCAGGAATTAAATTTTCATCTGATAAAATTAAATTTATTTTTTTTAAATCCTCAGATTTTTTATTGGAAATTATACTATTTATTTGACTATCAATTTTAGATTTTATTTTTATATGATTAATGTGAGAATTATTTATAATTTTTTCAATATATTCTTCTTTTAATATTTCCAGAATTTTTTTATCATTAAATATAATATTAGAACTGTGCTTTTCTAATAATGGAAAATATATTTCTTGCAAAAAAGTAGATCCAGTTCTATGCAGCCCTATATGCAAAAAAATTCTCATTTAAAATTAAAACGTAAAGTATTTATTAGCTATATTGTTAATTTTATTTTATTATTTTCCAAAAATTTATACAAAAATTAATACTTATTGATTTACTTTATTTTCTCAATGTGTCCCAAATAATTATTTGATAAAATTAAATTATGTGAAAAATTTACATTAATTTTATAATTTTTATTTAATTTAAGAAATTTATCTAATGCGGTTTTTGGATTGTTAAAAGGACCCCAATTTCTTGGTCTATGTTTTTGTTTTGGTATATAGTCAATAATAGTATCTCCTACAATTAAATGGTCACCTTTCTTTAAAATTTTATCGTAAGCTATCAACTCTCTTAAAACATTTTCTTCTGTATGATCAGAATCTAAATGGACTAGCATTTTTTTATGTTTATTTCTTTGTTTTTTAAAAAGCTCTAATAATTTTATATCTGTTGAGCTTTTCTCAATTAAAGAAACTTTACTAGTAACTTTGTTATTAATTCTATTCTTTAAATCTCTAGGAATAAATATATCAACACCGATAATTTTTTTAATTGGTAAAACTCTACTTAATGTATCATAAAATAACATCATGCCTCCCCAAGCAACTCCAATTTCAAGAATTATATCTGGCTTTATTTTGAAAATTACTTCTTGCATTTTAACCACATCTTCAGGAGTTTGTAATAGTGGCTCTCCATTCCAAGTATGTTGATATGACCAATTTAACTTATCACTTTGTATATAAAGTTGCTTTGATAATTTTTTTATTTTTTTATTTAAAAACAAATTCTTTTTAAATTTACTTGATCTTAAAAAAAATTCTTTATGACTAATAATTTTTTTTTTCATTTAATAAACTTTATGATATATATTTCAATTCTATTTAAAGCAAATTGAAAATGTTAAGATATTCTACATTTGGACCCCATATTGATAAAACAGATTTGAAATATGTAACTGATGCCATGAAACCAAAAAATTGGTATCATAAACCTTACAAATATTGCGAACTATTTGAAAAAAAATTTTCAAATTATCATGGAAGAAAATTTGGTTTATTTACACCCAATTGTACTTCGGCTATTCACTTATTTCTTCACTCTTTGGATTTAAAGTCCAATGATGAAGTTATTGTTTCCGAATCTACTTGGATAGCAACTGCATCACCCATAATGCTTACGAAAGCAAAAATTATTTTGTGCGATGTTGATAAAGAAAACTGGTGTATTTCTATTCCAAAAATAAAAAAAATTATTAATAAAAATACAAAAGTTATTATTTCAACAAATGTTTTTGGAAATATGCCAAATTATTTTGAACTTGAAAAAATTTGTAAAAAAAAAAAAATTTTATTATTAGAAGATGCAGCCGAAAGTCTCGGTAGCAGCCTTAGTAAAAAAAAATCAGGTTCTTTTGGCGACGCGTCTGTTTTTAGCTTTCATAGAACTAAAACAATTACTAGTGGAGAAGGAGGAATACTATTATTAAATAATAAAAAGCTTTTTTTAAAATGCAAAATGATGAGAGATCATGGCAGATCTGCATCAACCAAAGATTTATATAATGATATGTTTGCGCTTAAATATATGCCTTTTAATATTCAAGCCGCTTTAGCTTATGCACAATTCAAAAAGCTAGATAAATTATTACGAATTAAAAGAAATATATTTTTAGAATATAAAAAAAACTTATCCAATTTAAAAATGATTACCTTAAACCAAGATAATGCCAATATTAAAAATGGATGTTGGGCAACAGTGTTGGTGTTTAATGATATAACAAAAAAAAAATTAACAAATATTTTTATCTCACTCTCAAAAATTGGATATTTTGCAAGACCTTTTTTTTATCCAATTTCAAAGTTACCTGCCTTTAGCAATGTTAAGGAAAAAAATAAAATTCGATCTACTGGAAATTTGACTGCTGATTTTTTAAATAAAAATGGACTAGTTTTACCAAGTTCTTACCAGATTAAAAAAAAAGATATCAAATCTATATGTAATATAATAATAGATATAAAAAAATAATATAATTAGACAATCTCAATCATTTAACTTCAAGATATTATGAAAATATTAGGAACGAATTACTATGGACATGATAGTGCAATTTTCTTTTTAGACACAAAAAAAAAAAATATTTTCTCTCTTTCTACTGAAAGATTAACTCGAATTAAACATGATAATCATGACATTTCTTTACTATTAAATGAATATTATAAAATTATAAAAGATACAAAAATTGTATCCAATGCATATGTAGATTATAAAGAGCAGAAAAATCCCTACGATTTACACCTGATATTATTATTTAGAAAAATTATAAAACCAAAATATATTTCTGATTTATCTAATATTAAACTAAAAAAAATAATTTTTTCTTTCATAAGATGTTTTTTTTTAAATCCCAAAATATTTACTAGTTTTTTTTTCTATAAAATTAAAAGTTTTTTCCACAATTTAAAGTCATATGAAAAACAAGTTAATTTTTGTAATAAATATATTGTCAATTATATTCGGGAAAGTATTTCTAAATGTGGATTGAAATCTAAATTGTCTTTTTATAACCATCATAAATGCCATGCAGCTTCATCCTATTATTTTTCTCCATTTGCTTTTAAAGAAAGAGCTCTATCATTTTCCTTAGATGGTTTTGGTGATCATTTATTTTCTTCAATTTATGATTGTAATGGTGCAAATATGAAATTATTAGCACAATCCAGAGCAAATTTAATATTTATAAATAATAGAAGAACATATTGCTCAATAGGTTTTATTTATACTGCATTCACAATTGCATTAGGTTTTATTCCTAATAGTGATGAGGGCAAGGTAGAAGCGCTAGCAGCTTATGGAAAAATTAATAGTAAGTTAATTAAACTTCTTGATTCATGTGTACAAATAAAAAATTTAAAGATGGTAATGAACCCAAATAAAATTAAAAAAATATATGATTATAAATTTTTAAAAAATAAGGTTAAAGAAGTTGGTAAAGAAAACTTTGCTTGCACTGTTCAGTACTGGTTAGAAAAAACTATAGTTAATTATCTAAATCATATACAAAAAAAAAATAAATTTAATAATTTGTGTTTATCTGGTGGTGTTGCAGCAAATGTAATTATGAATTTAAAAATTTTTGAAAAATTAAAGTTTAAAAATATTTATATTTTTCCAGCAATGGGCGATGATGGAGTAGCAAGTGGTGCTGCAATTTTGACTGCTTTAGAAAACAAGAAAGATATTTCATGGCTTAAAAATATTAAAATGCCTTACTTCGGTCCAGATATAAAAAAAAAAGATATTTTGTCTGCAGCTAAAAAAGATAAAAAATTATCAATTAGAAATATTAAAGGAAAAGAAGAAATAAATTTAGCAAGGTCTTTAGCAAAGAATAAAATAATAGCCTTAGTAGATGGAAAAATGGAATATGGACCAAGAGCCCTAGGAAATAGATCAATTTTGGCGAGTGCTTTTGATAAAGATACTAAAAATAGATTAAATTTAAAAATAAAAAAAAGGACAAAGTTTCAACCATTTTGCCCAATAGTTTTGGAAGAAGATAGAGAGGAGTTTTTTTTAAAAAGTTATGAAAATAATCATATGACTATGGCTTTCAAGATGAAAAAAAAATATCAAAAAATTTTCCCATCAGCAATTCATATTAATGGAACTGCCAGACCACAGTTCGTAACCAAAAATACTAACTCTAAAATTTATAGAATTTTAAAAGAATTTAAAAAAATAACCGGTTATGGAATTTTAATCAATACATCCTTTAATTTACACGGAAGATCAATGGTTTTGAGTCCACAAGATGCATGTGATGACTTTGTAGCCTGTGATTTAGATGAACTATATATAAAAAATTTTTTAATTACTAAAAGTGATAATTATTAAGTTATAATTTAATTTATTTTAAATATTATGAAAAAAAAAAATTCAGATTTAATTAACAATGATGTAACTTTATTGTTAACTATTTTTAACAGAAGACAATTCACTTTAAGATGGATAGATTTTATTGAAAAATTTAATTGTCCATTTAATATTTATATAAGTGATGGAGGTAATGATAAATTACTTCAAAAAAAATTAGAGAAAATAGCTAAAAAAAATAAAAAGATAACTTATAAAAAATTTACTTATTATAAAAATTATAAAAATTTTTTTGAAAAATATTATTTATCTACAAAAGAGATAAAAACAAAATATACATATATATGTGAAGATGATGATTTCTTAATTTTTGAAAATATAAAAAAATCAGCAGAATTTTTAAATAAAAATAAAAGTTATACTTGTTCTGGTGGACAAAGTTATCACCTTGAAATACTTCAAGAAAATTTTCTTTTTGGAAGAAAAGAGCATGAAATGAAAAATATTTCTTATAAAGATAATTCTAAATTTAAAAGAGTATTAAAAGTTTTAAATAATATGCAATCAAACTGGAATTGCCTTCATAGAACAAAAGATTTAAATAAAATATTTCAAATAAAAAATAAAAAAGAATTTAAGAGTTATTTGGAGACAGAATTGCTTTTTGTATTATCTAGTTTTTTTCTTGGTAAAATTAATAGGTTTAATCATATTGAATATATTAAAACTGATAATACTGAATTTAGTAGTAGTGAAAATTTTTCAAAAAGGTTTGAATATTTAAGTATTATCTCTTCACCCAATTATAGTAGTGAAAATTATGCATTTATACATTTCTTTAAAAAGAATTTCTCTAAAAAACAAATTAAAATAGTTGAAAAAGTTTTGTTAAAATTTATTACAAATTCAAACGCAGAAAGATTTAATGAAATTTACTTATCAAGTATAATAAAGTTTAAAAAATTTTTAAGATCTATTTTTAAATATATTTTAGTTAAACTAAGATTATTTAGTTATATAAAAATAATATTTATAAAAACATTTTTTATTAAATCAAAAGCTAATAATTTTTACAATAAAGCTACTGACATTAGTATTATTTCTCAAAAAAATATCAATTTTTTCAAAATGTTAATAAAATTCCTTGATCAGCCAAAAAATAAAGAAAAAAAAATAGATAGTGTTAGTTTTGAAAAATCATTTAAAAATGAAAAAATTTTTTAATAATATACATATAGTAAATAAATTTAACATTTTATGAAAAAAATAATTATTACTGGAGGTTTGGGTCATATAGGTTCTTATTTAATTAGAAAAATTTTAAAAAAAGTAAATAAAACAAATTTAATAATTATAGATAACCTTTCATCTCAAAGATTGTTTTCTTTATTCAATTTAAAAAAAAATAATAATAAGATTAGTTTTTACGATTTTGATTTAACAAAAAATAATATTTCTCAAATAGTTAAAAATTCAGAGTTAATCGTTCATTTGGCTGCTAGAACAGATGCTGAAAAAAGTATCGGCAGAGAGAAAGAATATTTGACCAATAATTTAAATGGAACACAAAAAATAGTAGAATTGGCAAAAAAATTTAAAGTTCCATTAGTTTTTCCTTCATCAACAAGCGTTTATGGGAAAATGAAAAAAAATGATATTCTTAAAGAAGACGATACGGACAAATTATTCCCCCAATCCCCTTATGCTAAAATTAAGCTTAAAGAGGAAAAAATTATCAAAAAAAATTTAAATAAATCAAAATTTGCTATTATCAGATTAGGAACAATTGTTGGTATTTCAGAAGGTATGAGATTTCATACTGCAGTAAATAAATTTTGCTATCAAGCTTCTATGAATAAGGAGATAACAGTTTGGAAAAGCGCCTATAATCAAGTAAGGCCCTATGCTACTGTTGATGACTTTTGCAGATTAATAATATTTTTCACAAAAAATTCTAAATTTATTTCTAATGAAATTTACAATTTAGTAACAGAAAATTTATCCGTGGAAGAGATTATTAATTTTATCAAAGAAAGGAAGAAAATCAGAATTAAATTTATTAACAGCAAAATAATGAATCAATTAAGCTATAAAGTTTCAAGCGAAAAAATAAAAAAAATAGGCTTTAGACCTAAAAATAAAATAAAAAAAGAAATTATTAAAACTTTAAGATTATTTAATATTGAAAATAAAAAAATTTAGAAATATTTTACAATTTAAAAAATTAATTTTTTTTATAAATATAATCTTTTTTATCATATTTTTTGTCACACAAAACGGCGATAGTACCTTTAGAAAGAAAATGAATTTTCAACCAATGTTTTTTTGGACAAATTAAGTATTCTCCAGGTTTACTAAAAGTTACAGTTTTCATTTTATTTCTACCTATTTTTATTTTTGAATAAGAATCAACATTTATTAATATTTGAGTTAGTTTTTTATGAGCGTGGTCTCCTCTTATTTTATTTTTATTTCCTGAAACAAAGAAGATTCTTATGAATTTATATTTTTTTTTATAAAATGAAAATAATAGACCACGACTATCAATAAAATTTTTAAGTATCCTCTTCATAAATAATTTTTTTCTATTTCAGATAAATTTGCAATCTCAAAACCACTTCTATTTTGAATAATTTTGACAAATTCCGAAGTTTTGAGCAAATCATCAAAAGTTCCAGCATCAAGCCAAATTGAACCACGTCCCAAACTACAATATTCAAGGGCATTTTTTTTTATTAAGATATTATTTAAATCAGTAACTTCTAATTCACCTCTTCTAGAAGGTTTCATTTTTTTACAAATATCAATTACATTGTTTTTATAAACATATAATCCAGTTACTACATCATTAGAAATAAATTTTTTAGGTTTTTCATAAATTTTTTTTAATTTTTTTTTTTTTAATTCTGCCACACCAAAACCTTCGGTATCTCTTTTTTTAAATAGGAGTACAGAATTTTTTTTTTTGAATAATTCATTTATTTTTATTGAAAGAGATTGTCCATAAAAAAAATTATCACCCAGTATTAATACAAAATCTGAGTTTTTTAAAAATTTTTTAGATTTGATAATTCCATCAACTATGCCTGCAGGTTTATTCTGAATTTGATAATAAAATTTAGTTTTTAAGTTTAGTTTCGAAATTATTTTTTTAAAATAAGGTATTGATTTTTTATCTGACACTATTTGAATTTCTTTTATTCCCCCCATAATCAAAATTGATAATGGATAAAAAAAAAGAGGCTTATCATAAATTGGTAAAAAATGTTTATTTACTGCATGTGTAATAGGCCTCAATCTTTTACCCAAACCTCCAGCCAATAGTATTCCTTTTTTTTTCATTCTGATTAAATATTATATAAGATAAATAGAGTAAATTGAATTTTTCACAAGTTTTCAAAAAATTTAATATAGAAATATAGATTTTTTTGAAAATTTGTTTAAAGAATTTATATATATATTGTTATTTTGTTAATTAAATCGACTTACTAACCAAGTCAGAAATGAAAACAAAATAAATTAAAATAAATAATATAGGAATATAAAACTTTGATAAATAAACTTTCTTTTATTTTTGATAAAAAAGATAAAGCAAAACTATTTTTTTTATTTTTATTAATATTATTGCTTACAATGTTAGATGTATTTAGCATTGCATCCTTAATTCCTTTTTTATCTATTTTATCAAGTGATGAATATTTATCTAATAAATTTGTAACTTCAGTTTTTGAAACATTTAATTTTATCAATGAATCAAATTTCAAACAGTATACAATTTTCTTAATTTTATTTACTTACTCAATTAAATTTTTTTTTACACTAATTATTATTTTTAAAAAAAATAAAATATTATTTAATTACTATTATAAAATTTCAAATACACTGATGGGTATTTATTTAAATACTTCATACTCAAATTTTATTAAGGATAAAATGTATAAAAAACTTAATACTTTAAGAGGAGAGGTGGATAATTTTGTTTTAACTTTAGTAGATTCGATTGTGGTAATTATTTTAGAGGCAATAACTATATTATTGATTTTATTATTTCTACTTTACATGTATCCATCAGAAACTTCAATTATTTTGCTTTTTTTAATTTTATTTTGTCCATTAATAATTTTTTTCTATTTAAGCAAAATGAAATTATACGCTCATCAAAGACTCCAAAGTTTTAATCAATTGTCACAAAAAATACTAGAAGGACTTAATGGTTTTAGAGATATTAAAATTTATAACAAAGAAAGCTTCTTTTTACCTGTCTATGGTAAAATTGTAGATTCAGTTTGCAGATCTCTTTATAAAATTGCCAACCTTAACCAAACACCCAGATACCTAGTTGAATTTTTGTCGATATGTATTTTGCTAATTGTAATGTTAATTAATTTAGATGGTTTTGAAAAAAATAATAACAATATCGTTTTTTTAGGATTATTTGCTGGAGCAGCTTTGAGGTTGTTGCCTTCTATAAATAGATTAATAACAGCTTTAAATAGTGTAAAATATGCTTATCCTATTTTAAATCAAATAATTTATGATATTGAACATAATGATCCTGAACAAACTCAAAAAAGCTCAGAAAATATTTTTTTAGATAATAAAAAAATTAAGTTTCACAATGTGTTCTTTGATTATCATGAGAACAAGAATAAAGAAGATTTTATATTACAAGATATAAATTTTGAAATTAACAGTAAAGAATTTATAGGAATATTCGGTAATACTGGATCGGGTAAATCAACTTTAATAGATATTTTATCTGGATTATTAAAACCATCTTCTGGTAAAATTTTTTCGGATAGTACAGATATAAATGATGCAGTTCACTCTTGGCGAAACAATATCGGATATGTATCTCAATTTACTTATCTACTAAATGACACTGTAGAAAAGAATATTGCATTTGGACATAATGAAGAAAATATTAATGCAGACATGCTTAAAAATGCAATGAAAGATTCTGTAATTTACGATTTTGTAAATAATTTACCGCTAAAAGAAAAAACAATCATTGGAGAAAATGGTAAAACTTTATCTGGTGGACAGATTCAGAGAATGGGAATTGCTAGAGCACTTTATAAAAATCCAGCTATATTAATATTTGATGAGTCAACTAACTCACTAGATCTTGATACTGAAAAAGAATTTATGTCTGTTTTAAATGAGTTAAAAAGAAACAAAACAATAATATTTATTACTCACAAATTGGAATTACTAGATAATTGTGATAAAATTTTTAAAATTGAAAGCAGTAGATTAAAACAGGTCGATATTAATATTTTGTCAAAATAATTTTGAACAACAATATTAAATTCAAAGCTTAACATGAGAAAAAATTATAAAAAATTTATTGTTACTGGAGGTTTAGGATTTATTGGAATAAACCTAGTAGAATACTTATTAAAAAAAAAAAATTGTAAAGTATTATGTATAGATAAAGCCACTTATGCATCTAATAAAAATATATTTAAAAATAATAATAATTATCTTTTTAAAAAAATAGATATTTGTAATACTTCAAAACTAAGAAAAGTTTTTTTAGATTTTAAACCAGATTGTATTTTTCATTTAGCGGCAGAAACACATGTTGATAACTCTATAAAGAATTCAAATATTTTTATTAAATCAAATATTCTAGGCACTTATAGTTTGTTAAGTATATTAAATGATTATTGTAATAAAATTAAAAAAAAAATAAAATTTATTAACGTTTCAACTGATGAAGTATATGGTTCTATAAATATTGGTAGTTTTTCAGAAAAAGATAAATTTTATCCTAATTCACCTTATTCCGCTTCAAAGGCATCATCAGATATGCTTGCAAGAGCATGGCTTAAAACATTTAAATTGCCAATAATAACTACAAATTGTTCAAATAATTTTGGTCCATTTCAACACGGAGAAAAGTTGATACCTAAAATTATTAATAATCTTATTAAAAGTAAAAAAATTCCCATATATGGAAATGGTAAAAATATGCGAGATTGGATTTATGTTTATGACCACGTTCGAATATTATATTCCTTGTATCAAAAAGGCAAAATAGGCGAAACTTATAATATCGGAGCAAATTGTGTGTTATCTAATATAGATATTTTAAAAAAATTGATAAAAATTCACAATAACTCAATTAAATATAAAAAAAAAATTAAATTCAAAAATATTATTAATTTTGTTGAGGATCGTAAAGCACATGATTTTAGATATGCCATCGATACAAAAAAAATTAATAAACTTAAGTTATTAAAGGATAATAAAAAATTAGATGAGAGTTTAGCGTCAACTTATAAATGGTATACTAAAAATAATTGAAATAAATTCATTAATCTAAGAAAATTACTTTATTAATTAAGTTATGAATACACCTATATTAATTTTAATATTTAACAGACCAAAAGAAACAAAAAAGCTTATTAAACGATTAGAAAAATTTAAACCAAAAAATTTATATATTTTTTCAGATGGACCAAGAAAGAACAATATATCAGATATAAAAAAAAATAATCAATGTAAATTATTAGTTCAAAATATAAAATGGAAAAGTAATATTAAAAAAAAATATCTAAATAATAATTTAGGTTGTAAAAATGCCGTTTCCAAAGGAATAAGTTGGTTCTTTAAAAACGAAAAAAAAGG